>Ga0126334_10000011_pt1 | contig 90359 bp, 90 predicted proteins | sample InaspJWI49metaG_FD_94491 | JGI IMG/M metagenome (GOLD analysis project Ga0126334, IMG submission 94491) | Marine gutless worms symbiont microbial communities from Oahu, Hawaii - Inanidrilus sp. 2 OAHU.JWI-49 metaG | ecosystem: Host-associated > Annelida > Digestive system > Unclassified...
GCAGAATATGCATCCGTCTTCCTTGTCACTTAAGATATATTCCATGCGCCACGGCGCCCACATAGTGTCCATACTTCTTTTTCCATTTTCAGCGTTTGAAGCTGTACTTGCCAAGGCAGTTTTCCCGGGCCCCTTGGTCCATATAGTCGGATTCAGGTTTTCAGGTCAAAGGCTGCAGGCTGCAGGAAAATCTCGCGGACCCGGCCTCCCGCGGCCTGGGTTCACCAACCTGCATTCTTCCGTCTTCTACCTAAACAACCTAAGATATCAATCAGTTCCGCGTCGGGCCATCCTACGCTTTTAAAGCCGAAAACTCAACCTTTTTTTCCCCCGAGCCGCGTGAGGTCAACAGCCCCCCAGGCCCCCATGGTTTCGTTGCAAATCACCAGCAGACCTTTAATACCGTCAATCCGGCGTCCGAATTCAATGGCCTGCGTGACCGCCTCCGGTGACGTGACCTGGTTGCCGATGGCCGTAGCAGCTGCATCTGCCAATGCACACGAGTCGGCGATTACCGTCACGGCATCGGCCACACCCAGACTCAGCGAATGCCCGATCGTTCCCGACGACGTACACACCGCCACCGGCCGGTCCCGGGAATCGATCTGGACACCGAGCCGCAGACTCAGCGGCGAATCGCCGGCGAATATACCCACGGTAGCGGTCTTTTCAAGCTTGATAAACAGGTCGCCCCCGTTTTCCACGACCACTTCCCGCGAATGCTTGCACAGCCCGTGTCCCACCTGCTGGGCCACGGCGCCGGCAACCGCTGCCATGGGTCCCACGCCGGCCGCCTGGCCGGCGCTTACCATTTGGGCAATAATGGCCGGCACCGGACCGGTCTCCGGCCAGGGGTCCAGGGTGCGCGCAAACTCATTGTGCCGGGCGATATAGCGTTCAATATGGCCGCGATAGCGGAGCACCAGATCACGGCTGACCTCACTGAGATCTTGCTCGGCCTGGATCATGAGGTCGGTTTCCTGCACAGCCGTGCGAAAAGAAACCAAGTGGGCCTGGTTCATCAACTCGCGGTAAGTGCGCTGCGTATTCATTAGAACGTATCCCGATAGGTGTCCGCCAGTTTGCGCCTATCCGGCTCAGGACATTGCTCCAGGAAGTAGCGGTCGGTCATGCCGGCGATAAAATCCTTAACGATATGGGCATGGTCGCATCCGCTCCGATAATCCGGGGACATGTTATCCAGAAATCGCGTAAAAACAACTGATTCCCGCCGGTCTTTTTCCAGGTCGGCAAGGTAGGTTTCAAATAAAACAGTAAATAGCCGGGTAACGGTATTGAGGTGGGCCTTGATTTTAGGATTCAGGTATATTCTCTCCAAATTGAACGCTTTGAGGCGATTCACGGCTTGGGCCGCCAGGTCGCTGAACGCCACATGGGCCTGATCGTGGCTGTTGGCAATCAGATCGGTAACGAGCGAATAGACGATCGTACCATTGGTCTCCCCGAGCAGTTCCCGGCAATCCCGGGGCAGGTCCGCGCGCGTTATCAGTCCCAGACGCACCGCATCTTCGATGTCGCGGCCGACATAGCCGATGGTGTCCGCCATGCGAACCACACAGCCTTCCATCGTCATTGGGACCAGCTGCACCCGCGGATCTGCGATTTTGCTTTCAATCTCGGCTGCATGGCTCGCAAATGTTTTGACCGCATGTGGTTTGAGCGGACTGCAGCGCACCTCGCCGTCATGGCAGAGAATACCGTCCAAGGTTTGGAGGCACAGGTTCCATCCCTGACCGCCCTGTTCCACGGTTTCCAGGAAATGGACACTTTGGACATTGTGCAGGAAGTGGCCGATACCGGCCGCCTGACAGAGACCGGACAAGATTTTCTCACCGTCGTGGCCAAAGGGGACATGGCCGATGTCGTGCCCCAGGGCAATGGCTTCAATGAGGTCTTCGTTCAGTCCCAGAAACCGGCCGATCGTCCGGGCAATTTTAGATACCAGTTGGACATGCAGGACCCGGTGGGTAATGTGATCGTTCCAGATCAGGGAAAAAACCTGGGTTTTATCGATGTAGCGTGTATAGGCCCGTGAGTGCAGAATCCGATCGGCATCCACGGCGTAATGCTGCCGATAGCCTTGTTGCAGGCGCTTTTCCGGTTTACGACGTACCGCGGCGCTGCTGGCCGCCGCATGGGACGAGAGCCATTGGGCCTCGCGCCGATCCAGGGCGTCGTGAATGGCCTTGAGTTCTTTTTCACCGGGTATCCGGTCAGATTGTGCCTTCATCTATCAGCTTTTCCATCAACGCAATATAATCGATGCCGGCCTGGCGGAAGCCCTCGCGGCCGTATTTCATGTTGGCCTCGATCACGTAGTACCTACCGGCGTGCCGGCATATATCGATACCGACATCGTTCCATTGGCAGGCCCGTGCCGTCCGCCGGGCCAATTCGAGCGCTGTCTCCGGCACGTCGTCGAGCAGGATCTGCCCGCCGCAAAATACATTGGTTCGAAAATCGCCCTCCGGGCTTTTACGCCAGTAGGCATGCACGATCTGTCCACCAATCACCACGATCCGAATGTCTCTGTCAATCGGCAGATACTCCTGGATATAGGCTACGGGATGCTCGTTGCAATAGGCCTGCAAGGTCTCTAGGTCCTTGATTAAAAAAACACCGCGCCCCAAGGCGGAACCCCGTGGTGTTTTGGCGATCAGGGGAAAATCAAACTGGTCCCGGATTTTGCTTTTCTGATGTTTCCCGTAGTAAACCCGGGTGCGGGGATGGGGTATGTCCAGCAGGGTTAACAGGGCGGTTTGTTTGATCTTGTCTTGGACACATTTGTAATTGTGATAACTTGGAAACGTGGTCTTGCCCATGGCGTCGAACAGATCGGCATAAAAACCAGTGGGATAATAAACGATCGGCGCCTCTCGGATCATGCGCGCCTGCTCGGGGCTGTAGTCGCTGAAATTAGGGCGCACACCTAAGGTAATCACGTTGCGGCAGTCCCGCAGACGGGCTTCCAGGGCGATTACGGTGCGGCCTTTGGTCATGTAGGTACCCCTTTATGGTTCCGCATTCAACGTTCTGGATTCAGGGTTAAGAGAGCTATTAGCGGTTGGCTTTTGGCCTTGGGACCTCGCGGTTCCGTCCACCAGCCCCCTCCCTCGATCCCTCCCGCCAGTACAGTGAAGTTTTACTGACGCCTGACTCCTCGAGTCCTACCTTATACCTTACGCCTTATACCTAATATTACTCCTGCGGCCGCAAATTGAAGGTCTCCGGCTCGACCGGTTCATTGGCCCAATACCGGTCTATGTCCAGAACGATACAGTCAGTTGTCGGAGATCGAATCGTCAAGGTCCTGGGCACCACAAACCCCCCCACTTCCCGCGTAGCGCCGATGTCGGCGCTATACCGCATTTCTCCGGTTTGCCGGAAGGCTTCAATGCGGGTGATGGTCGGCCGGGAGTCGGCCGATACCGCTTTTCGAAAGTAGACCCGCCCGATTCGGTTCCACCACTTTTTCAGTACCAGAATGCCTTCCTCATGCGTTCGTCCGGATGTAACCATAGCGCGGTCATATTCAAAGTCAGGGAAGCGGCCGGCTAAAATGAGGGACAGACTGTTTACGTCCAGGGGCAGATTCAGGGCTGCCTTGAGGCGATAGTCCTCCAGGGCCCCTTTCTGGTAGGTCCCGCTGGTATGATCTTGAAGCGCAAATCCGCTTTGGTTGACGGCGGCGGTTATCAGCGGGCGCCCATCGAGCCCAATAACCGTCAGTCGAATTTTATCCGGCACCCGGCTGACCCAGGCTATCCGCAGACGCTGACGGCTGCCGGAATGGTTAAGTTCCAGGCGGCCGATGCCTTTACAGATGACCAATGTCCGGTTGGTATTTTCAAGGATCCGAACCAGTTCGGCGCCGTCTTCCCCGGGTGCAACAGCCGGCCCCGGTACGGAGGCGCAGGCGGTCTGCAAAACGAGGATCAAGGCCAGCAAGATGCAGCGGCTGTGCATCACTCGGCCGGGCCTCCTTTTAGATCCTGAATTTTCTTTTCCAGCGCTTCCCGGTCTTTCTCCTTGACGTTAAGCGCCCGCTCGTAGCTCTCCAGGGCTTTGCGGCGATTGTCAATTTTCAGGTAGGCATCCCCGAGATGTTCGAGAATGATGGGGTCGTCGGATACAAGCTCTACCGCTTTTATCAGCATTTCAAGGGCTTCTTCGTAGCGTCCCTGTTTGAAGTACACCCAGCCCAAACTGTCGGTAATATATCCGTCGTTCGGCTTGTATTCCAAGGCCTTGGTGATCAGTCTTTCCGCTTCATCAAGATTTTTACCCATATCCGCATAGGTGTATCCCAGATAGTTCATGGCGCTGGCATGTTCGGCATCCATCTGGATGACCTTTTTCATCGCCGTGATGGATTGATCCTTGTCTCCCATTTTGTCGTAAACAACCCCGAGACGGAATTGGATCTTTACATTTTCGGGATCTTTTGCCTGCCCATCAAGCAGGGCGGCCAGGGCTTTGTCCAATTCCCCGACATCTTCATAGAGGGTCCCCAGGTAGAAGTAGAATTCGGGCTTGGCCGGGTTCTGAACAATGGCCTTTTGCATATGGGCAATGGCCTTTTCCGGTTGCTCCTGGTCCTGGTATAAAAAGGCAATACGAACGACGGCATCATCATAAAACCGGTCCTGAGGCGCCAGCTTCTCCATTTCCCGGATGGCACTGACCGGCCGTTGCTGTCCTTCATAGGCCACCCCCAGCAGGTAATTCAGATCGCGACTGGCCGGTTCGCTTTCCAGAATACCGGTCAGCAGGATAACAGCTTCCCGGTAGAGTTTCGGATCAATATAAAGGCGTACCATATCACGGGCGACCTCGAGGCCGGATCGGCTGCGTTGCCCCAGATCAGACAGCAGAGGAGTTGCTTCAACCGAGCGCCCCTGATCGGCGTAGAGCAATGACAAGACCAGGGCGGCCTTAATATTCTTGGGGTTCCCCTCCAGCACCTGGCGGTACATGTCGATGGCCTGGTCAGTGCGTTCACCAGCCGTATAGATTGCCGCCAGCTCAAACTTTGGTTCCTCCAAGTCCGGCTTAATCTGCAGTGTTTTTAGAAAGGCTTTTTCCGCGCGGCGCTTGTTCCCCTGTTGCAGGTACAGGCGCCCCAAAAAGAAGTGCCCGACGTAAGCCTGCGGATATCGTTTGACCATTTTCCGGTACACGGACATGGCTTTGGCTTCAGATTTCATCCGGGTGTAGACGCCGCCCAGAAACAGATACGCATTTTGTTGCTCGGGAGCGATCTCGATAATCTTTTCATAGGCTTGCGCAGCCCCTTCCAGATCGTTTCTGTCTTCTAGCAACCGGCCATAGATATTCAACAACGGTGTATCCTGCGGGTGCCGTTCCAAGGCCGCCGCAACAACCGCCAGAGCCGCGTGGGGATCTTTCTTATTCAGGTGCAGCAACGCCAATTCGCGCTGGATGAAAGCGCTGTCCGGATCAAGCTGACCAACTTTGTCCATTAATTCAATGGCATCTGTCAGCTGGCCCTTGTTTTTAAAAAACCTTGAGAGGGCGAAATAATAATACCTTTCGCCGGCGTGGTCGGGCGCGGATGGAGCGGTTTGCTCCACCTGGGGTTTTACTGATTTCGGCACACAACCCGGGGAGACCGCAAGGAACAATACGGCCGTGATGAGTGCGCAGGCAACCTGAAAAAAGCAGTTAGTCCGGGGCAATATCGTCTGTGTAGGAGGCAAAATCGGGCAGTCCCTTTTTAAAGAATTCACGCATTTTTTTGATGATATTTTTTTCGATCTGCCTGACACGCTCCCGGGAAATGCTGTAGCGGTCACCTATTTCCTGCAGTGTGACGGGACTGTCTGAAAAAATACGCTGATCAAAGATTTCGAGTTCGCGGGGCGTCATCTCGGCTCGGAACTCACGAATTTTCTCGTGGAGCAGCGATTCCATCTCTTTTTTGGCAACCTGATCTTCAATCGACGCTTCATCCGTATCCATAAACTCCATGCGTTCCGTGTCGGAATCATCCTTCAGCGGTGCGTCCAGGGATACGTCCCAACTATCCAGCCGCTGATCCATATCGATGATTTCCCGCTCCGAAACCCCGAGCCTTTCCGAAAGCATTTTCGGCTTGGGATCAAATCCCTGTTCAATGAGTTTCTGTTTTTCCTTTTTTAACTTGAAAAACAGTTTCCGCTGCCCCTGGGTGGTTCCGATTTTTACAAGACGCCAGTTATCCATTATAAATTTAAGGATATAGGCCTTTATCCAGAAGGATGCATAATAGGAAAATTTGACATTCTTATAGGGATCGAATTTACGGACAGCCTGCATGAGCCCGATATTTCCCTCCTGAATCAGATCCAGCAGGTTCTGCATCCAGACCCGTTGGTACTCAAGGGCGATTTTTACAACGAGTCTGAGATTGGAGGTGATCAAGACATAGGCGGCATCTGGATCCTGATGTTCTTTCACCTTGATGCCCAGTTCGCGTTCCTGTTCGCGGGTCAGCAGATTGTATTGGCTGATCTCCGACAGGTAGCGCTGCAGTGGATCAAACTTGACGACGGATTTTTCGGGTGCGGCGGCCGGGGATTTGGCGGCTCCTAATTTAACGACTGCCTTTTCGGCGCCTTTCTTCTTGGCCTTGGCGGGGGCCTTTTTAGGGGCCTTGGCTGCTGCCTTCTTCGGAGTCTTGGCTGCCGCCTTCTTGGGAACCTTTTTTCTCGCCGCTTTCTTCGGGGCCTTGGCTGCTGCCTTTTTCGGTCTTTTGGGCGCAGCTTTCCCGGCAGCCTTGGCCGGCGCCTTTTTAGGGGCTTTGGCGGGTGCTTTCTTGGGGGCCTTGCCGGCGGTCTTTTTTTTAAGCTTGGCGGGCGCCTTTTTGGGGGCTTTGGCAGGTCCCTTTTTTTTGGCCGTCGCTCTCTTTTTTTTCAATTTAAAGTGCCTGTGTTTTCGGTAGATCTCGGTTCAAATTTTTAGTAGACTTGGATACTATGTTGTGTTAGCAGTCTTCTCTCCATGCGCCTGTAGCTCAGTTGGATAGAGCAACGGACTTCTAATCCGTAGGTCGCAGGTTCGAATCCTGCCAGGCGTACCACATAAATTTAATGGGATATCAATTAAATACAGGATTTGCCGCTTACTCGGCAGGGCGCAATATCCTGCTGCTTGATATCCCTTTTTTATTTCTCCTGTCATTGGCGCAATTCTAAACCTTTTAACTATAACATCATATGACGCCTGCATCAAGGCCGGAGCGCACCGAAATTGCATCATATTTTTAGATTTCCGTTTCGGAGACAACCCTATTTTTGCCAGCGTGTTTGGCCGCGTACAGGGCCTTGTCGGCCCGTTCAATCACCCCGATTTCGGTGTCCCCCGACCGATAAGCGCTGACCCCGGCACTGATGGTAATGGCCAGGTCGATCTCTTCACCCTCCACCTCTACCCGGTAACTGGTCTCGGCAATGGCCTTGCAAATATGCCTGGCCTTCTTGAGCGCATTTTTCAGGGAAGCGCCCGGCAGAATAACGGCAAACTCCTCGCCCCCATATCGGGCCGGGAAATCTTCCGCCCGAATATATTCACGGCATTTATGGACCAGCGACACGAGGACGCGGTCACCCAATGGGTGCCCATGGGTGTCGTTGATCTGCTTGAAATCATCTATATCGATCATCAGCAGTGCAAAAGGGGCCTGCATGACGGAATTACGCTGCACCAGGTTCTTCATTTGCCGGTCGAAGGCTTTGCGGTTGTAGGCATCGGTCAAACCATCGCGCATCGATTCTTCCCTGGCTTTGGCCAATTCCACACTGAGGTTTTCGACCTGCTGGGACAGGATTTCCACACGCCCCTTGTCGATGGATTCCTTATCCTTTATGGCCAGCCTGATGTTCTCCACCTCCAACTTCAGGGCACTTTTAATTTTACGGATATCGTCGAGCCGGATGATCTCTTCCAGTTTCTCACTCTGTTCATATACCTTTAGGTTAAAATCTTCATTTTCGGCATTTACATTGGCCATAGCTTTGGTGAGCAGTTCGATAATATCACGGAATTCTTTTTCACGATCGCTTAGATAGGCTTTCTGTTTATCAATGAATTCAGCTATTTCAACCTTATGCTGTTCGAAGCGCCGCTCCGGCGGGCTGGCCCAGCCACCGGCCGCGAGTTTATCAAGGACTGCATTGAGGCGCTTGCGGAAGATATCCGGTTCGATTTCACGGATATCCAGCACAAACTCCTTGATAAACAGCAGCAGTGACCGGACGGCACCCTCCCAGAATTCGGCCCGGGGGTCTGCGGCCTCAAGCTGATTTCCGTCCGGTTCCGGTTGATCTTCCCCCATCAGTTTAGCATTCAGGGCCTGGGCTTCCTTGTCCAATTTCTTTTTGCCTTTACCAAACAAACCCATCGGTCCTCCACCCGCTATTACACTATTAGTGCAATAGGCCGTACTCACCTTACAGAAAAGCTTACATATTTTCTAATTAAAGAATCTTAAGGGATCCATTGCCGGTCAGACCTGCTCTGCTATCTCTTGAACGGCCCGGGCCGCCTCGCCATCCGGGGTTCGCTCTAAAAAGGGTACCTGTTCGCGGATGGCTTGACTGACGTCCGTATCATGTGGGATTGCCCCCAGAAAGCGCAGGTCAAGCTTTAAAAATCGCTCGGCCACATCCTTCAGATTGTTGAAAACCCCCAGACCTTCGCGCGCATCCGTCACATTGTTCAACACCAATTGAAACGTCTGGCGGCCATATTTCTGCGCCAGCACCTTCATCATGGCATAGGCATCCGTAATTGACGTTGGATCAGGCGTCAAAAGAATCACAATCTCATCGGCAATACTGGTAAACCAGAGAACCGACGTACCGATGCCGGCGGCAGTATCAATCAACACATAATCGAAAGATTCCGCTACCGCCTGTAAATACGTACCGATACGTCCCTGCTCATACGGACCCAGATCGACCATTTCGGGTATTCCGGAAGTGGCCGGCAAAACACCGAAGTTTTCGCTTGGAAAACAGATGCTCTCCATCAAAGCGCCACCCTCCATAACATCACGAATGGTTTTCTGCACGGAAATACCAAGCAGCAGATCCACGTTGGCCAGTCCGAGGTCACCGTCTATTAAGAGCACGCGGTGGCTCCTGGCCACCAGAGACATGGAAAGGTTTACGGCAAAGCTGGTTTTACCTACCCCACCCTTGCCGCTGGTAATGCAGATTGTTTTGGCATTGAGCATACGATTCATGGCTTCCTCTTTGAAAAAAGTGACTCGCGCTCCTGGGCAGTCACTTCGGTGGCCGGTCGCGCCACGCGCGTGTGGTCGTAGCAAACCCGGTTGCGGCTCTCATTTTTAGCAGCCAGTACGAACATGTCCACTCGGTGTACAAAGGCATCCGCCGTGAGACTTTCCCCCTCACGGTATTCGTCGACACCAAAACTCGCGGTCAGCCGAATGGTTTCATTATTCAGCTCGATCGGGGTCGTCGATAGCTCCCGGCGCAGCCTTTCCGCCGCCTTGATGGCATCCCGAATTCTGGTATTGGGCAGAATAATCACAAACTCCTCACCTCCGTAGCGGCAGGGGATATCAATTTTGCGTAGTTGGGTTTTCCAGACGCCCGCAACCGCCTGCAGGGCCAGGTTTCCATTTTCATGTCCGTAGGTATCATTTACCTGTTTGAAATAATCGAGGTCCACCATGATCAGTCCGGTCGCCAGGCCTGTCCGCCGGGTCCGTTCCATTTCACGCTCCAGGGCGTTCTTTAAGAACCGGAAATTGAAAAGCCCGGTCAGCTCATCTACACTGACCAGTTTACGCAGCGCCGCACGCTCCCGGCGCAGGCGCTCCAGATCCGTCGGCAGTGGGCAGTCCGGATGGTCATGGGGGCATTTGGGATTTGTCATAAGCGTTTTACAAAGTCGGTTATTATCCGGTGTACATGCTGGGAGCCTTCCCCCAGAATGATCCCGTGGCGGTCATAATTGAGCAGTATATAGGTTTTATCCTTGAAAGCCAGCTTCTTGAAAACCAATCGTGATCCGTCCGGATTCACAACCGGATCACCCTCGGCCTGTAATACCAGGGCAGGGATGTCGATCGTTTCCAGACGGCTGGAAATGTAGTCCATCAATTTTTCCAGCTGGTGCACCCCCGCGACCGGATTTCTGAAATAGTTGATATGGGGATTTTCGGGCCGATTTTCAACAAATGTTTTCCGGGCGCCCTCCAATTTCACTTTTTTCATCAATTTGTTCCATGCGTCAACGGCCGGCACGAACCGCGCCGAGAGATCCTTGAGTTGCATGGGCGGCGATATGGCAAACACGCCGGCCAGGTCTTTCACCCGGCCGGCAAGCTCGAGCGCCAGGCCGGCCCCGTTGGAAAATCCGCCGGCCACGACTTTCTGACACAGGGTGCTGATCAGGGCATAACCGGCATCCACCGATTCGATCCAGTCTGTGTATTGACGGGCAGCCAGATCTTCAGGGGCGGTGCCGTGCCCCTTGAGACGGGGTGCATACACCCAATATCCCATGCGCCCCAGGGCAAGGGCCAGTTCCCGAACTTCGGCCGGTGCGGCCATGTAGCCGTGCACCAGCAACACGCCGGGTTTTCCCGGCTGGCCTTTGACCAAGAAAGGCGCGCCGACGGTCTTATCATGCGATTCGCCGGTTAGGCTGTATTTGGCATAATCACGGTCGAATTCGGCCTCCATCTGCCGGGTTAACTGCCGGGCCACCCGTTTGCGAATCCAGGCGTCCGGGGTCCAGGCAATGCGTTTTAGTCGCGTTAAAAGCGGCTGTAATGGTTCAACTTCATTTGCAATTACCGCTACCGGGTTGTCGACGCGCGCACGATGAAAATCAAAGACCGGCCCGAAAGTTGACTTGTCACGGGTCAGGCGGCCATCTTCCAGGCAGGCATCACATTTATCAACGGCGAGATCTAAAAAATCCTTGATCCGGCCGTAGCGATCATCGGTCAAAAGATGGGTCTGGCTCTCGGCCAGGCTGTCATGGGGAAACAAATGCATGGCCTCGAAATCCATCTCAGCCGCTAAAAACGCCTTGCGTTTCAGGGCGTCCAGATCGATGGACTTCAGGGGCATCATTTTAAAAATCGAGGCCAGGAGGTGGTCGTGGTTCACTGTGGTCATGCTGTAAATTTCCGCCATATACTGCTGCATGATCTGCAGGGCTTTGGTACGCATGGCCGGCCTGGAGGGAATGGGCTCATCGAAATAGATGGGTTTGACAACGTGGATGTCGCGCTGGATGGTTTGGTCGTCCAGATATGACTTGACGTCCAAAGGCCGGCCGAAACGTATATCCACGTCTACTCCGGCCAGCAGCATATTGCCCTCGGTCATCAATTCCTCGAGAAACCGTTCCGGCAGGTCATTTTTAAGTCGGCCCACAAACCGGCTGATCAGGTTTTCGCGAGCCCTGATCGGGTAATACGTGATATTGACTGGAATGATGCGGGTCTGTCCTCGTAAAACCGGCTCAATATCGTCAATCCCGAATTTCTCCAAGACCCGCAGGGCCTCTTCCGGCAGAGCTTTGGCCATTGCCCTGAGTCGCTGACGATAAAATTCGGTACGCAGAGCCAGGGCAGCCGCACCGGAATGCGGACGATGTTGCCCATCGGCATGAGCAACGATAAACTTCCCTTTTTCAAAGGTTTTTTTGCTTTTCACCATTCTGCCTTCGGGATAGATGATCCAGGAGGCTTCCGCGGTCAGCAGGGACTTTACCATCAGTAGATCACGATCGGGATTCTGGGTAGAAACCACCCCAACACTATCAAAAAAAGAAGAGAGGGCCGAGGTGAAAAGATCACTGGCAGCCAGAGACCAGATGTGCTGACCGGTAAGATTGTGGATATAGGTGGGTAATATCAGCGTTTCCAACCGGGTAAAATGGTTGATCACGAAAATATCACTGCCGGGGGTTAGGTTGTCCTCACCGTGAACGCGTACCTTGGCCCTGGAAAGGCTGGATAGGGCCTTCACGGCCAAGCCGGTCGAGTGATAGGCGTAGCGATTCAAGTTACCTCCAGTGACCAGGAGCATATGTTTTGATATAGCTTCAAGTCCATCACCAGATATTATGCAAAATCTAAACCGGAAATACAATGAAGCTGCTGAAAAAATGTCAATTTTCCAGCCAGATGCTCAACGCGGGACCTAACGTTAGGCTCCGACCGCTGACCTTAAGTGTGTCCGACAGATCTACAAGTCCGGCAGATCTACAAAAACACCTAGAACGGGTGTCCGGGATGACCTGTGTGCGCGCATCCGATTGTGCAACCCGCCCTACCGTCAACATCCCGGCGCCTTGGTCAGGTATTGGTTGACAGTGGTTCGGGAACTCATTAAGTTAAGTGCTCACTTGAAGGGCCGGTACGACCGGCGTTTTACATGTTTTAGCGGAGGTTTACTGTGTATTCCAAAATCTTGATCCTGCGTTTTCCAAAAACCGAAAGTCGCAAACCCATCGTTTGTTCACTCGCTCGCGACTATGATCTGATATTCAATATCCTGAATGCCACTATTTTGCCCCGCAAGGAAGGCATTATGGTGCTGGAACTATCCGGTGCCCGCAAGAATTTCAAAAATGGTGTGAAATACCTCAGGTCTCAGGGTGTCCAGGTCAAAAATGCCTCCCAGGAGATCAAGCGCAACAACCAGAAATGCACCCATTGCGGAGCCTGCACGGCCGTCTGCCCGACCGGTGCGCTCGCCGTTACCCGGCCGGATATGCGCGTGGAATTCAAGCAAAAAGCTTGTAGTGTCTGCGAGTTATGTGTAACCGCCTGCCCATCCCGGGCCATGGTGGCGACGCCGATCAACCAATCCTTTTTTCAATGAGCGCCCCGACTGCCATCGCACTGAGCGGAGGTGTGGACTCCCTTTTTACCGCGTATCTGCTTAAAAAGGCAGGGACCGCTGTCATCGGTCTGCATTTTCTCAACGGGTTTGAACCGCATTACATCCCCTCATCAACAGCTAGCGACCCACAACAGCCCATTTTAATTCAAGATCCAGTCAAAGCAGGATACAAGCGCCTGCATGCCGACCTCCAGCGGATGGTTGCCGATCTGGATATACCCTTATTTATCTTTGATTGCGCCGCCCCTTTTCGCAGCCAGGTCATCGACTATTTTCAGCGCGCCTATCGGTTCGGGGAAACCCCGAATCCCTGCATGGTGTGCAATCGGCGCATCAAGTTCGGTATTCTGCTTTCTGCCGCGCAAAGACTCGGCGCACATCACCTGGCAACCGGACACTATGTCCGGACCCACGCTACCCCGGATGGGCGGATACACCTATTGAAAGGTGCGGATCCCCGAAAGGACCAGGCCTATTTTCTGGCCCGTTTGCGCCAGGATCAGCTGGCCGCCGCCCGTTTCCCCCTTGGAGAAATAGAAAAACACCAGGTCATCGACCAGGCAACCCGCAAAGGGCTGCATCCCATGGCAAACGAGGAGAGCCAGGACGTGTGTTTCATACACGACCAGACCTATGGGCGTTTCCTGACAGAGACACTCGGGTTCAAACCATCGCCGGGCGACATTGAAGATCTCAAAGGTGCCCGCCTTGGTCGGCATCAGGGTCTGCACCTTTATACCATCGGGCAGCGTCGGGGGATCAATTGCCCCTCGCACGAACCTTATTACGTTTACGATCTCGATACCGACCGCATTGTCCTGGTCGTCGGCCGCAAGGCCGATCTGGCCTCACGACACTGCAACGTATATGATATCAACTGGATAAATCCGCCGGCGTCCAACTCGTCGAACATGCAGACCCGGGTGCGCTACCGCAGTCCGGCCGCAGATGCCCGGGTAACGCTCACAAGCCCGAACTCCGCCGAGGTGGTGTTCGCGCAGCCGCAATCCGCCATTACACCGGGTCAGGGCGCCGTTTTCTATGCCGGTGACGAGGTTCTAGGGGGCGGCTGGATTTCACGGGCAGATCAATAATGCCAAAATACACCGTTATTACATTAGGTTGCAAGGTTAACCAGTACGAGTCAGCCGGATTGGAAGAAAGCCTGAAAGCCAGAGGTTGGTTGCCGCTAGCCAGCGGAGAAGCAGCCGATCTATGCATCATCAATACATGCACCGTGACAGGCAAGGCTTCCATGCAGGCCCGGCAGGCCATCCGACGGGCGGTGCGATCTCATCCCGGGGCTCGCGTCGTGGTTACCGGCTGCTACGCCCAGACCGAACCGGAAGTGTTGGCCGAAATAGAAGGGGTCACGGCCGTCATCGGTCAGGCTGACAAGGATAACATCCCTGAACTTATAGATAATGCTGTTGTAGCGGGCAATTCGAGCCTGACATCCCGACACACAGATATTCGCCGGATCAAATCTTTTGGTAGTTTACCGGTTTCAGGATTTGACCATCGAACCCGTCCCTTTTTAAAAATTCAGGATGGATGTGACGCTTTCTGTTCGTACTGCATCGTACCCCACGCCAGGGGCCGGAGTCGAAGCATGGCCGTTGAAGCGGTACTGGACAATCTGCGAAAACTTGACGCCGGGGGCTATCGCGAAGTTGTCCTCACCGGCATCCACCTGGGCTGCTACGGTCAGGACCATCGTCCCCGGACCGATCTGTTTGAGATGCTGTTGAAAATCGAAGCATCTGATTTTAGGGGCAGAATTCGATTAAGCTCCATAGAACCACTGGAACTGTCGGATGACATCATCCGCCTGGTGGGCGGTTCTCCCAAATTTTGCCGGCACTTTCACATCCCGCTGCAAAGCGGTGATGACCGGATTCTGGCGCGCATGAAACGGCCCTACAGGGCCGATCTCTTCCGGAACCGGGTAGAGCAGATTATTTCCCAGGTCCCAGACGCGGCGATCGGCGTGGACACCTTGATCGGTTTCCCGGGAGAAGGCCAGGATGCCTTTGACCGTACCTATCAGATAATCCGGGATCTGCCGGTTGCCTATCTGCACGTGTTTCCTTTTTCACGCCGCAAGGGCACGCCCGCCCACCACTATCCGGATCAGGTGGCCCCGGACCTTGTCAAAACCAGATGCGACCTGATGCGCACCCTCGGAAGGGAAAAACGGGAGGCCTTTTACCGTCGGGCAATCGGCCGCGAGATGAACGTCATGGTGGAATCGCAGCGGGATGCGGTCACCGGTCTTTTGAAGGGGTTTACATCGAATTACATTCCAATTTTACTGGACGGTGAAGATTCACTCAAAGAAAATTTAGTTAAAGTAACAATTGATAGAATGGATAAAAATAAAAATGTTTATGGATTGTTAAATTAAATACCTATCGAGTTATAGTGGTGTCAGTCGGGATGCCATACAATATCGCTGGGTACTGTACGGTATGGATCCCTGCCGGAACGAGACAATTCCCATATAGCGTCCCTGGCCCGATCTTCGCTAGGCTTTACTTTCAGGTAAAAACAATTATACTTGTGCGGGCAACCTGGCTGGTGTATAAAACCTCCCGAAATATCCGTAACTTGGCAACGGAGTTGATATGGTTGTAAAGGCTCATAAAAAAATTAGAAAAACAGATCAGTACGATGTTATCATTGCCGGCGCCGGACCGGCCGGGTTGTTTGCAGCCTATTACCTGTGTGAAAATTCGGACCTGAGTGTTCTCCTGATCGACAAGGGCAAACGGCCGCTGAACCGAAAATGCCCGATCAAGGATGACCAGACCTGCATGAAATGCAAGCCGTGCAACATCCTCAGTGGCGTGGGCGGAGCCGGCCTCTTTTCCGATGGCAAACTCAACTATATCCATAAACTCGGGAAAACGGACCTGACGGAGTTTTTACCTTTGAAGGCCGCCCGGGATTTAATCGATGAAACCGAATTGATCTTCAACCGGTTCGGTATGGATGCCCCGGCCTATCCCACCGATATGGCATCGGCTCGGCAGATTCGCAAAAACGCCAAGGTGCACGGCATCGACCTGCTGATCATCAAGCAAAAACACCTCGGCAGCGACTGTCTGCCGGCCCATATCGTCGACATGGAAAAATACCTTAGAAACAAAGGTGTTACCATACATACCTCGGAAGAGGTCAAAGATGTGGAAGTGTCCGAAAACTGCATCACCGGGGTGATTACCACCCGCCGAACGTATAAAACCAGCCACGTCATCCTGGCCCCGGGAAGGGTCGGGGCGAACTGGATGGGCCAGCTGGCCCAAAAATACAACATCGGGTTGAGCCAGCGGGGCATCGAAGTAGGCGTCCGGGTGGAAGTCCACAATGACATCATGCAGGACCTGTGCAGCATCATCTACGACCCGACCTTTTTTGTGCAAACTGTGAAATACGACGACCAGACGCGTACGTTCTGCACGAACCTCGGTGGATTTGTGGCCCTGGAAAACTATAAAAATTTCGTCTGTGTAAACGGCCACGCCCTGAGGCACACCAAATCCGAAAACACCAATTTTGCCTTTCTTTCAAAGGTTGTCCTCACGGAACCAGTCACCGACAATCAGGCCTATGGAGAGTCCATCGGCAGCCTGGCCACCTTGATCGGCGGCGGGAAACCGATCCTGCAACGTTTCGGTGATCTGAAACGTGGTCGGCGAAGCACCTGGAACCGGGTCAACAAGGGATATATCGAGCCTACCTTGACCAACGTGGTTTGCGGTGATATCGCCATGGCCCTACCCGAGCGCATCCTAACCAACATCATCGAAGGCCTGGAAAAGCTCAATCATGTGGTACCGGGCGTGGCCAATGACGAAACCCTGCTGTATGCCCCCGAGATCAAGTTTTTCGCCACCCAGGTAGAAACGACCGCCGATCTCGAGACCAGCATCACGGGTATGTACGTGGCCGGGGACGGTCCCGGCGTGGCCGGCAACATCGTATCCGCCAGTGCCACCGGCCTGATTCCGGCCAAACATATCATTCAAGCCCTGTCCACTTGAGGTTCGCAGAGGAATATGTAACCAAGAAAAGCCCCTATGAGCAATAATCATAAAGAAAAACAGGACTTTACGATATCACAACTTGCCGAGGAATTCGATATCAGCACCCGTACGATTCGATTTTATGAAGAGAAGGGCCTGATTGCGCCCCGCCGCTCGAAAGGCAATCAGAGAATTTACACGCGACGGGACCGGGCACGCCTGAAACTTATTTTACGCGGAAAAAGGTTCGGCTACTCCCTGGACGAAATTTCCGAAATGATGGGCATGAACGATATCGATATGAACGAGGCGGACCAGATTCGGAAGGCCCTGGAATACGGCGACCGAAAGCTACTGGAAATCCGGACGCGAGTGGAGGAGTTGACGCTACTCGAGCAGGACATTCGCTCAGTCAAAGGAAAGCTGATCGAACGTCTGGCGGAAATTGAAGGGGACAAAAAATAGCGGCCTAAATGGGCTCTAGGACACTTTTAGCAATTCTTTACATTTATAAACCTTACCATCCGTAATTCCATACTTTTTAAAATACAATCTATCCAAAAGAACTTGATACCGCGACCACACACCAAGGGGTTGGCACCTATTTCATGCCCCTCTCCTGCTTGATTTTTTCGTAGGCTTCCTGAATCTCCCTGAATTTTTCGGCGGCAAATTTGGTGAACTCATCGGGCAGCCCTTTGGATGCAATTTTATCCGGGTGATATTCCGCCACCCGCTTGCGATACTGCTTCTTGATTTCGCTATCCGGATCGTTGGGTGAACACCCCAGAATGCCGTAGTACTTATTTACATCCTTGATGTAACGCGAGCTGATCTGGCGATAGTGATCATCGGTGAAATTGAAAATACGCACCGCAGACAGGATCAGCTCCTCTTCCCGGGGACTCATGGTACCGTCGGCAAGCGAAACGCGCAGCATGATATCCACCATCAGGTCCAGCAACTGCGGTTGCCCCCTGAATTGGCCATAAAATTGCTGGGCGAAACTCTCAAAGGTCTCGGGGGATTGGACGGCCGTTCGGAACACATTCATGGCCACCTGCCGGCTCTGGGGATCGAGGTTCAGGTCATACAACATGAATTTTTCAATGGAGTCGATTTCCTCTTGGGAAACCCGGCCATCCGCCTTGGCCAGTTTGGCCAACATGGAGAATGCCCCCACAAAGAAGATAAATTGGGCCTGCTCCCCAGTCGTTGGACCAGGCCCGACTGCCGGGCCGCCTTCCAGGTACCGCTCATCGCTTTTATCGAAAGCATGACCGAATGCCGCTCCGGCAATGGCCCCCAAAGGCCCCAGCAGGGCAAATCCGATGGTTCCACCGACGACTTTACCAATGATCCCCATTTTTACACTCCATGCTCTCTATTCATTCCCCGGTCAGAAGTCCGGGTTTTCACGCTGCCAAACCACCTGGTCTTTGATTTCATTCAAGATGAAATACCGTTTTAGGCTGTGGGCCAGTTCTTGCCGGGTGGGTTTTTCTCCGGTGACTTCAGAAATGAAATGTTCAATAAGTTCAATAGCTTCTAAGATACAGGGTTCAATTTCCGCCATGGTAGCTGTCCTGTTGACAATTTGTTCGGGTCAGCATAATCGCTCGCGGCAATTTTAGCAAGAGGGCAAGCTGTCTTCTCCCCAGCAGCGCCGGGCCGGGTGGCAACTACTAACCGTGACGCCGGCCGCTACGGGTTATTGTCAGCGGTGTCTGTCGACCCCAATCTGCCGACACATATACGCCACTGGACACCGGCTGCAAAAAGGTGAGATGGGCCTGCAGATTACCTGCCCGAAAGCGACCAGGAGTTCATTGTAGCGAATCCAGTGTTTGCGGGGTAGTTTCTTGCGCAGGGCCATCTCGGTGTCATCCGGCCGCTTGGTTTTCACATAACCGACCCGGTTGCTGATGCGGTGCACATGTGTATCGACACAGACGCCCGCTTTCCCGAAGCCTTCAATGAGGACCAGGTTGGCGGTCTTGCGGCCCACGCCGGGCAGATCTAAAAGCGCCGTGAGGGTATCCGGCACCTCGCCCGCGTACCGGTCCAGTAAAATGGCGCTGATCTCCTTGAGCCTCTGCGCCTTGGTAATGTAGAAACCCACCGGGTAGATCAGTTGCTGCAATTCCTTTTCATCCAGACGAAGTATCTGCCGCGGTGTCCGGGCACGTTCAAAGAGGCGGGCGGATGCCGTTGCCGTGACTTCATCCTTGGTTCGCAAAGAGAGGACGGTTGAAACCAGGACTTCGAAAGGAGTCGCCCCCTTGTTGGACAGCAGGGTAATGACCGGCGCCTGCCAGTGGGTGTAGGCCTGGCTTAATACATCGACAAATTCGTCAATATTCAGTTTTTTCAATTAGTTTCCGTACACAAAGGTTTGGCGCTGATGCGTTACAATGGGGCCGCGCAATCTTGCGGTATATCCGTCCGGGCATGGAACTCGGTGATGAGGAAAGGATCGTCAGCCGGCCGGGTGGTAAACGCCCGGCCGGATCGGGGTTGCCTGGTGATTGGGATGGCGCGTTTAGTCTTTCGGATGGCACGCCACACAGCTGGTAGGCCCGGTTTTTTGGAGCTGTCCCTCAACGGTGCGTTTGGACATTTCGAGGGCCTTGTTTTGCGCCTGGATGGCTTTGTGGCAGCCAATACAGGATTTGTGATACGCTTCCTTGAAATAGGCAATCTTGTCCCCCTCTTTGGGGGCCTTCAGCTCGTCATGGCAGCCGGAGGTCATGCAGCTCATGTCATCGTCCCCGTATTCCCAGGTATGATGGCATTCCTTACAATTGATTGCAAAATGAGCGGAATGGGGAAAATCAACGGGAGCCCGCTTAGCCTCGACTTCTTGGGGCGCCGCTAATTCGATATTGCCTAAGGGGATACACATTTCGTCCGCAAATGAACTGGAAAAACTGACCGCACTTGCCATCACCAAACTCAACAGGATCACCAATACTCTGTTCATCCTATCTGACCTCCTCGTGAGATTAAGAAATACACAGACCGACTCTAATTGTTATTGAATCAGGCAGACGGAATACCGGTACCCGCCTGGTAAATGCGTTCGTAAAGCAACCAGCCCGGATACTGTCCCGTGGCCGAATGCTGACCCACTTTCCTTATAAAATTAAGCGCAAACGTGCAACCACTATTTTTGCCTCAGCCCGTTTTCATTCTCAAAGCCGGGGGACACGCTTTAGAAATTGATTGGGTCTATCATCCCGTATCTCTGCAAACGTAACAGATAGGATCAAAAATGACACTTCCGGGCCCCTTTGTTTGCAAGATATCCCGTGATTTCCTTTCTTAGACAGCGGCTTGATCCTGTGCATGGCTCTGGAGGGCCATGACCCGCTCGGGCATGGGTGGGTGTGAATAGTTCAAGAACACATACATCGGATGGGGTGTGAGGTTCGTAAGATTATCGGCCGCCAATTTTTTCAACGCTGATATCATGGCCGTCGGATCACCGGTGACCGTAACGGCAAATCGATCGGCCTCATATTCGTTGCGACGTGACAGGCTGTGCATCATCAGCCCCATGAAAAAGTCCAGCGGCGCAAATAACAGGGCGAAAAACAGGATCCCCGTGTATACGGAAGGTCGCGTTATGTAAAACGCGTCATACAGCCCCTGGTAGGATAGGCACAGCGACAGCAACAGCAGCATCAGCCCCATCTGGAGAATGGAGGCAATCATCATCTGTTTGATGTGCTGCCGTTTGAAGTGCCCGATTTCATGTGCCAGAACAGCTATCATTTCCGGAACGGTATGCTTGGCGATCAATGTATCGAACAAGGCAATTCGCTTATTCCGGCCGAATCCCGTGAAAAAGGCGTTGGACTTTTGGGATCGTCGCGAGCCGTCCATGACCAGCACATTTTTAAGCGGATAACCCGCCTTCCGGGCCAGGGCCATGATCGCTTCTTTTAGTTGGCCTTCCTCGAGCGGCTCGAACCGGTTGAACAAGGGCATGATCCAGGTGGGCGCGATGTATTGCAGCCCCAGGATGAAGAGGGTCACGGCCAGCCAGCACTGCCACCAGGCGTTGTTGCCGGCATATTCGAAAAAGGCCAGAATCCCCGCCAGGGCCGGCCCACCGATAACGACAGCCAGCAACAGCCCCTTTATGCGGTCGGCCACAAAAGTTGCCGGGGTAGCGGTGTTGAATCCGAAGCGCGATTCAATCACAAAGGTACTGTAAACGGCAAAGGGCTGGCCTACCAGTGATTTGGCGCCCAGGAGGATACCGATATACAGCGTGCCACTGAGCACCGGCCCCAAAGACCATTGACGCACCCACTGATCTAAATACTCAAAACCGCCGACAAACCAGAAAGTCAACAGGAGGGCCAGGTCAAAGGCAGCGGCCGTCCAACCGAAGCTGGTCCGGGTTTTGAGGTATGCCTGACTCTGCCGGTATTTTTCCGGGAGATACACATCCTCAAATCCTGTGGGTGGCCGACTGTTCTGCCGGCTTAGATTCAATACTTCGGCCAGGATATTGAGCAGGAGGTTCAAGGCCAGAGCAGTCAGGATGATGATACCGATCACGTTCATGTTTTGAGGGTCTTTCCTTATAACGAAGGTGGTAATGATCAACCTTTCATAGCCCATCTTCTGAAAAAAACGCAAGCGGGACTCTGTTCATTTGAACCATAATTGTGTAAAGTTCTCCCGCAACGAACTGGTGGAGATTGTAACATGGCACAAAAAGTCCGCTTTGCCTGCCCCCTGGACTGCTTTGACCTATGCGGCTTGATCGCAACCGTCGAGAGCGGCCGGGTAACCCGCATTCAGGGTGACCCGGAACATCCTGTTACGCAGGGCAAGGTTTGCATCAAGGGCAAAAAACTGCTCGAACGGCTTTACCATCCTGAACGTCTGCAACGGCCCCTGCTGAAAAAAGGGGACCGTTGGCGGCCGATTTCCTGGGATGCGGCCCTGGAGACTATTGCCGCAAAACTTACCCGGATAAAGAAGGAGAACGGCTCTACCGCCGTCCTGCATTACAGCGATGCCGGGTACGGTGGTATTGCCAAAACAGCCGACCGTCTGTTCTTCAACCATTTTGGCGGTGTCACCGTTCCCAAAGGCAGCCTCTGTTGGGCTGCCGGCATGGCTGCCCAGACCTATGATTTTGGTGTGGCCCGCGGCCACCACCCGGAAGATATTGCCCGGGCAAAAACCATCCTATTGTGGAGTCGCAATCCGGTTTACACCAACATGCACCTGGTCGGGTTTGTCAACCAGGCCCGCAAAAACGGCGCCAGGGTGATCCTGATCGACCCATTAAAATCCGCTTCAGCCGGCATTGCCGGGTTGCATATTCCGGTAAAACCGGGCAGCGACGGGGCGCTGGCCCTGGGTATGTGCAAAATCATCCTGGAGAACGGCTGGGAAGACGCCGACTTCACCAATCGTCATGTCGTCGGATATAAGGCCTTCAGGGACTATTTGACCGACCTCCCGCTCGATACCATAGAGGACATAACCGGCGTGGACACAACGCGCCTGCACCACCTGGCCGAAACATATGCCTGTGGAGGTCCCGCTTCGATCGTGGTCGGGTACGGCCTGCAGCGCTACGCCAACGGCGGCAATACCGTGCGCTGCATCGACGCCCTGGGGGCCCTGACCGGCAACATCGGCACCAGCGGCGGCGGCGTCAACTACGCCAATCAGTACATGGCACACTATCTAAAAGGTGAATTGGCTGCCAGTGAACAAGCTGTAAAACACCACCGGGTATTCAGCCTGCCGCGCTTTTCCGAATTCCTGGAAACCGCTGTCGATCCCCCGATAAAGGGCATTTTCATAACCAAGGCCAACCCCCTGGTCCAGATGCCGGATACCAACCGCGCTGTGGCCGCCTTCACCGGTGTTGATTTCAAGGTCGTCATCGACATGTTTATGACCGACACTGCCCGCCATGCCGATCTCGTGCTGCCCTGCACCAGTATCCTGGAGGAAGAGGATATCGTCGCTACGTCCATGTTTTCACCCTGCCTGAACTACTCTTACCCGGCTGTAAAGCCACCGGCCGGGATCATCGGCGAATTTGAATTGTTCCGGCGTCTGGCCAAGAAAATGGGGCTGGCCGGATATCCCGATATAGACCAGATTGAATATCTCAAACGGGCGGTAAAACCGCTCGAGGAGTCTTTCGGCATCGCCTGGGAAACCATCCGAAACACCTATGTCACCCTGCCCGGCAACCGGATTCCGTGGCAGGATGGCAAGTTCCTCACCCCCAGCGGCAAGTATGAACTCTACTCTGAAAAGGCGGCGGCGGACGGACATCCCCCGTTTCCGGTTTTGCGGGAACCCACCTCGCCACCGGCGGATTTTCCATTGCGCCTGTTGACTCCACACACCCGTCAATCCATGCACTCGCAGCACTTTGCCTTTACCGATGCAACCCCCACCGTTTATCTGAACCCGGCGACCGCGGGCACCTACGGTCTTCAAGCGACCCAAGTGGCCCGACTCTCGTCTCCGACCGGTCAACTGCGCGTCACGGTAGCCTTTGATGACGGTATCTTGCCGGGTCTGGCCGTCGTTCACCAGGGCTGGTGGCATAAAAGCGGCCCGGTCAACCTGCTAACCGGAATCCGGGTTTCGGACATGGGCAACAATGCCGCCTACAACGAATGCTTCTGCCGCATCGAGCGGATCGACGTACTGTGACCAGCCTACCGGATCACGATTGTTACCTGCGCTGGCACAGCTTTGTTCAAAATTGAACAGCGAGACAACCGAAATTGAAACCAATTTGCAAAATACCGACCGGACAATCTCGGAAAGTTTTGACATTCCCCCAAAAATCTGGCTTTTTAGCGAGTATTTAAAAGGGTTCGCCCGATTGCATTGCGCCGGAATTTATGGTTTGTATTTGAAGCTTATGCGCCAAGACCTTTTCTGATTCTGGGAGGAACGTATGTCTGACAGTTCATCAAGCGTGTTGATCCTCGGAGGCGGCATGGCCGGCCTGGCGGCCGCAGATTACCTGCATGATTGCGGGGTTGCCGTACATCTCGTTGAGAAGGCCGACCGTCTGGGCGGCAAAGCCCGTGAGTGGGCCTGTATGGCCACAGAAAAATGCCGGCAATGCGGGGCCTGTTTGAGTGTCGAGCTCGCCGAACGGGTACCCCGCCATGAACATGTTTCCACTCTCCTGGAAAGCACGGTCACCGGGTTTAAAAAACAAAACGGGCGTTTCCAGGTGGCTGTCGCCGGCCCCAAGGCCGGGGATCTGGATGTGGACGCCATTTTGGTGGCCACCGGCATGTCGGTGTTCGACCCATCCGGCCATGAGGATCTGGGGTATGGCCGGCATACCAACGTGCTGACCACCGCCGATCTCAATGTGATCCTGCAGCAGGAAGCCCTGGCGGCCCGCCTGGGCGGCAATGCCCAGCCCGCGATTGCCTTCATCCAGTGCGTGGGCTCCCGCAGCCGGGCGGAAGGCCGGGACTACTGTTCCCGGGTCTGCTGCCGCACGGCCGTGCGCCAGGCCAACAAAATCAAACACCTGATCCCGGAAGCCGCACTGACCATCTTCAACATCGATCTGCAGGCCACCGGCAAAGAATTTCGAACCCAGGTGGCCGCCGCTGCCGAACACGTCGAGTTTTGCCAGGGCACCCCGGCCAAAATAGTAGCCGACGCCGAGAGTGAACGGCTCACTGTATTTCACGAAGACGGACTGGCCAGCCGGACGTCCCGGCAGTTCGACCTGGTCGTACTGGCGGTGGGAATTCTGCCGGCTTCCGCGACCGATCAACTTGCCGGAATGCTGGATATTGAAACCGACAGCTGGGGGTTTCTGACATCCGATGGTGACAAGCTGCCGGCCGGGATCTTCACCGCCGGCGTCAGCCGGGGGCCCACCGGCATATTGAACGCCGCCGGTCAAGGCCGCACCGCAGCCGGCGAGATTGCCCGCTATTTGGGCTGTCTACCGGAAAAGGAAAAAGGCCGGATAGCTATTTTTGGTGGCGATGCCGCGGCGGAGCAAGTGGCCGCCGCCCTGACCAAGCGGGGATACCCGACGGCTATAATCGGCACCGGAGACTATGCCTTTGACCCGGCACCGGATCGGGAAATCTATCCTGGGGCCCGCCTGGAGAGGGTCTCCGGCACAACCGGTCATTACACCCTCCAGGTTACGACCCCGGATGGACCGCAGACCATCGCGGCCGGAGCCATGGTACTGGCCGAACCGCCGCACTTGCAACCCACCGCCAATTTTTCCGGCCAGATGATCTTCTCTTTGACTGAATTTCTGGACCGCCGTGAGCAAAAAGATGGCCTGCCGGAGCGGGTGTTGTTCTGGCTGGATCATAACGGCCCGGAGCGCCAGGAAGTTGTCACCACGGTCATGGACCTGATCCCGGATCTGATTGCGGACGGCAAACAGGTTTCCATCCTTATGGAGAAAATGCTGGTCAACTACCCCGACGGCCAGCGGATCTACGACGCGATTCGCGGCCAGGGGGTAAAACTGCTGCGGGTATCCGACCAGCAGCAGGTATCGCTGCAACAGCAAAACGAAAAGGCCGTCTTCGAGATCAATGAAGCCACCCTGCCTGGATTGACCATCACCCTGGAAAGTGATCTGGTGGTAATCCCGGAAAAGGTTACCGTTTCGGAAAACGGTCGGGAAGTTGCCCGTAAGCTGCACCAGTCGCTGGACACGGAAGGCTTTCTCCAGACGGCCAATGTGCGGCATCGCAACGTGGGTAGTCCCCGGCGCGGCATCTTTTACGCGGGCCGCTCCCATGATGAGGGTGATCTGGAGGCTGAAATCGAGGAGATAACGGCCGCCCTGGACAAACCGGACAACGACGCGGATCAAATCAGCGGCCACCCGGAAATCAATAAATCTATCTGCGTCCGCTGCCTGACCTGCGTGCGGATCTGTCCGCACAATGCAATAGTTCTCCAAAATTATTACCAGCCCGAAATCGAGCCGTCCGCCTGCTTTGACTGCCAGCTGTGCGTTTCGATTTGCCCGGCCCTGGCCATTGAATCGGACGCTGTGCCGGAGCCCGGCAGGGCCCAGACGGTCGTCTATGCCTGCGAACGTTCGGCGGTGCTGGCCGCCCGGCCGTTGAACTTACCGGACACAACCCGAAATATCAGTGTGCCCTGCGGCTGCAGTATCGATACCAAACGGATCCTGCAGACCTTGGCCGGCGGTGCCGCCCAGGTGGTGGTCGCTTCCTGCCATGCCGGCAACTGCCGGTCCCTGAAGGGGGCGGCCTTCGCCGAGGCCGGTACCCGACACCTTTTTGAAGGGACCGGCATACCGGCTCAGCGATTGAATTGTCTGCATGTCGCGGCCAACGAATCGGCCCGCCTGGAAACCTTGCTCAAGAACGCGGCATCGGCCGAGGAGGTGAAATAATGGAAAAAGCGACCTTGTCCACAGATACCCCGTTGCAGAACCTGCTGGATAAAAAGCCACAAGCCGACAATATCTCCGAATGCCTGACGTGCGGCATCTGCAATTCTCGCTGCAGCTGGTATGACGGGGATGGCGGGCCGGTCCCACGCCAAATGATCAGAATGGCCCAGCTGGGCCTCGATGACAACCTGGCCGAGAGCCAGATGATCTGGGATTGTATGATCTGCAACCACTGCACCGTGGACTGCCCCATGGGAATCGAGATGGAATATGTGGTCCGCCGTGCCCGCTCCCTACCGGCGGCCCGGAAGCATACGCCCGAAGCCATCGCCCACGGCCTGGAGACCCGCCTGGAGGTCGGCGACGTAAACGGGTTCACCGAAGAAGATTTTGTCGAGACCATCGAGTGGCTCAATGAAGAGATAGAAGAAGAGGACCCGGCGGCGGTCATTCCCACCAATGAGAAAGGCGCCAAGTATCTCTACCTGCCCAATCCCCGGGAGCTGGGCACCAATGTGCTGCACCTCCAGCTGATGGCCGGCCTGTTCCATGCCTTTGGCGAACCCTGGACCATGTCCCACAACCACACCGATGTGACCAATTGGGGGTACTTTATCGGTAATGATGAGATCGAACGCAAGATGCTCACTCAGGTGGTTACGGCAGCCGAAGACCTTGAAATTGAAAACCTGGTGCTCTCCGAATGCGGGCATGGTTTTCTGGCCCTGCGCCATCACGTGACGGAACTGTTGGGCCGCGAGCCCCGCTTTAACGTGCTCAGCATCATCCAGCTCACCCTCGACATGGTCAAAAACGGTGCGATTAAGCTTGACAAGGAGGCCCATCCCTTTCCTATCGCCTACCATGACCCCTGTAACCTGGCCCGCAAAGGTGGTCTGTTCGAGGCCCCCCGGGAATTGCTGGCCCTGGCCTGCCGCGAAGTCGTAGAGCTGACCCCCAATCGAATGAACTCGGTCTGCTGCGGCGGAGGCGGCGCTCTCCTCCAGGACAGCACGAGCAAAGACCGCCGGATGATTGCCGGCAAAGCCAAAGCGGATCAGATGCGCCATGCCGGTGTGGACTATATCGCCACCGGCTGCCTCTCCTGTCACCGCCAGCTCACCGAGTTGTCCAAGCATTATGAATTGGGCCTGAAGGTGGAAACCGTCGTCGCTACGGCTGCAGCGGCACTGGTATAAGCGCAAGGGTTCAAGGGTCGAGTGAGCCCCGCTCAGTGGAACTGAAACCGCAAGGGTCATTGCTGCACCTTCATTTAGCTATTGCCCGAATGAGAACTCTGGTTTTGATTTTGGCCTTGAACCCTTGGACCCTTGGCCCCTTGAACCCTTAAAAAATATTCCAGTTGCCTGAAAGCCCAGATTCTTTTAGACTGTTAGTTCGGGCATATTCATAGCGTCAAAGTCGTGTCGTAAACCTTGCTCATAATCTCCCCCACTGTTGGGGCAAGCGATAAAATAGCGCAGGTTTAGATTAGAAGCTATTAGAAGGGGCGGCCATGCATGACGACCAAAATCCGGTGAAAAACTATCTTCCTGCGGATCCCATTACGGATGAAATTGATTTTGAAAACCTGTCCGGCGACAGGCGTCTGAACAAGCTGTTGAAGTCTGTCCTGGGCGAAGTCAAGCTGTACGCGGAAAACCAGATCAAACATATCAAACAGCTGACCCAAATCGGGCTGGCCCTCTCCTCTGAAAAGGACATCAGCAAACTGCTGGAAAACATTGTGGACCAGGCCCGGGATCTTTCCCACGCCGATGCCGGCACCCTTTATATCATGGAGGACGACAAGGACTACCTGCGCTTTGAAATTTTACAGAACGACTCCATGAATACCCGCATGGGGGGTACGCATACCATCGAACAAACCCTGCCCAAGGTTCCGCTGTATGACCAGGACGGAAAGCCGAATCATGCCAATGTATCCTCCTATACGGCCCTAACCGGCAACATCGTCAACATCCCCGATGTGTATGAAGCCGAGGGTTTCGATTTTACGGGGCCGCGCGAATACGACGCTTCCACCGGCTACCGGTCGAAATCCATGCTGGTGATTCCGTTGAAGAATCACGAAAACGACATCATTGGCGTGCTGCAGCTGCTCAACGCCCAGGACCGCGACACCGGCGACGTGGTGGCCTTTTCGCCGGAATATGTAGACCTGATCGGTTCCCTGGCATCACAGGCCGCCGTGGCGCTGACCAACACCCAACTGATCCAGGATCTGAAAAACCTTTTTCACGCTTTCATCCGCAGCATCGCAACCGCCATCGACGCAAAATCACCCTACACCAAGGGACATATCGACCGGGTGGTCGAGCTGACCATGATGATCGCCGAGGCTATCAATATCGAATCCGAAGGCGCCTTTAAAGAGATCTCCTTTAGCGAAGATGAAATCGAAGAAATGCGGATTGCGGCCTGGATGCACGATGTCGGAAAAATCACCACCCCTGAATACGTGGTCAATAAATCGAACAAGGTCGAAACGATCTTCGATCGCATCCACCTGATCGCAACCCGCTTCGACCTGATTGCCGAACAAATCAAGACCCGCTTTTTAAATCAGAAAATACAACTGTTCAACAACGGCGGCCGGCCCGACAACCAGGCTTTGGATCGGATCGACGAAAAGTGTTCCGAAAAGTTGACCCAGCTGCGCGACGATCTGGCCTTTATCCAGAGCTGCAATTCACCCAGTGAGTATCTGGAGGACGACAGCATCGACCGGATTCGGCAAATCGGGGCCCGCACTTACTTTCGGGATGGTGAAGAGCAACCGTATCTCACGACCGACGAGATCGAGAACCTCTGTATCCGTAAGGGATCTTTGACCACGGCCGAACGTGACAGGATTCAGGACCACGCCACCATGACGCTCAAAATGCTCAGGCAACTACCCTTCCCCAAAAAGCTGTCGAAAGTGGCTGAGTACGCCAGCGGCCACCACGAAAAGCTGGATGGCACCGGGTATCCGCGCGGTCTTTCCGGCGAAGAACTCTCCCTGCAGTCCAAAATAATGGCCGTGGCCGATATCTTCGAAGCGCTGACCGCCAAGGATCGCCCCTATAAAAAGCCGATGAAATTATCTCAGGCCATCAAAATTTTGGGGTTCATGGTAGAAGACAAACACATCGATGCAGAAGTCCTGGATATCTTCCTGCGCAACAAACTGCATCTTGAATATGCCCGGGTGCAAATGAATCCGGAGCAGATAGACATCTAAATAAGGAGCCGAAATGGGTGCTGACAATATCATTTTTCTGGAAAATCTCGAGTGGTTTGATGAAACCGGTGCAGAACTCGTCCATCGTCTGCCGGAGAAGGGCTCCGGTGAAATAAAATTCGGAGCGCAGCTGACGGTCCGGGAAAGTCAGGCAGCGGTGTTTTTCTACAAAGGCAAAGCCGTGGAAGCATTTGGGGCCGGCCGGCATACCCTGAAAACCGGTAATATCCCTATCTTAACCAAAATCCTCAGCATCCCGTGGGCCATGAACAGCCCTCTGCGGGCCGAAATGTATTTTGTCAACCTCAAAACCTTCACCAACCTCAAATGGGGCACCCGTGATCCCGTCGCCTTCAAAGATTCCGAGCTGGGCCTTATCCGCCTGCGCGCTTTCGGTGTTTTCAACCTGCAGGTGTTTCAACCGGTGCTCTTGATCAACCGGCTGGTGGGCACCCAGGGCATGTACACCACTGAAGAGATCGAGGAGTATCTCAACCGGGTGATTGTCTCCCGCTTCAATGATTTCATGGGAGAGACCATCGATTCCATCCTCAATCTGCCCGCGAAATATGACGAGCTATCCAAAGCCCTGACCGAGCGTCTCCAGGATGATTTCAGCCATTTCGGTTTGCGGCTGACCCACCTGTACATGAACTCGATCACCCCGCCTCCGGAAGTCCAGCAGGCCATCGACGACCGCAGCTGCATGGGGGTTTTCGATGACATGAACAAGCTCATGCAGATGAAAGCGGCCATGGCCATGGAAAAAGCGTCCGAATCCGATGGCGGGGCAGCGGACGGGATGGGGGCCGGTATTGGCTTGATGATGCCTGCCATGTTCGCGCAGTATTTTGCCGGAACCGGGGCAGCCGCCAAAACAGCGCCCCCGGCGGATACCGCGAATTGCCCGGAATGCAGCAGTGCGATTCCGGCCCAGGCCAAGTTCTGCCCCATGTGCGGGCATCAGCAATTGGTATTCACCCAGTGCACGAACTGCGGCAAGAACCTGACCCCCAACGCGAAGTTCTGCTCGCGGTGCGGGCACAAGGCCGATGAAAAACCCCAGCCGTGGTTCTGCTCGCAGTGCGGGGAGGAGAATCTGGCCGAGGCGATGTACTGCAATCAATGCGGCGAAAAACATTAGAAGTGAATTTAAAGCCTCCTCATGGGCCCAATCTCGGCGTTGGCCGCAGGTTTCAAATCCTCGAAATACACTCGTATTCCTCCGGTTTAAAACCTGCGTCAGCCTTGACCTTGAACCCATGAGGAGGCTTTAAATCCACTTCCCCGAATTTTTTGAATCTCATTGCCATGGCATCCTGGTGTAACTGGAGCCTCGCTATGTGTAAATCCCGTCAGCAATCTAGGTCGTATTGCTCGAATATCGTCATGCCGGACTTGATCCGGCATCCAGCAGGCATTTATTTCTTGGGTTACCTATGGTGAAAGCGGTTTGAATGCCTTGAAACAAACTCCTTAACAAAACTTAAAGAGGAACAAGCACGATCAATTATATCATTGAACATCAATGTCCGCAGTGTGGGGCCCCGATTGAATTGGAAGAGACCGATCGGTTGTTGGCCTGCCCTTTCTGTCGGGTCAAGTCCTATCTGATGTCGCATCTTTTTTTCCGGTACATGCTGCCGCACCGGGCGCCGGCCGACAAGCAACTGATCTATGTGCCCTACTGGCGATTCAAGGGGATGATCTTTTCCAGTCTTTCCCAGGGGCTGGAACACAGGTTCATGGATACCAGTCAGCAGGCCCTGCGATCCGCCCATTTTCCTTTGTCGCTGGGGCTGCGGAGCCAGGCGTTGAAACTGCATTTCGTCACCCCGGAAACACCGGGCCGCTTTCTCAAACCCCTGATACCATACAGCGAGGTTATGGACCTGTTTGTTCAAAAATCCAGTGCCGCTCTCAGCGGGCCGATATTTTCCCAGGCCCATATCGGTGAATCCGTCAGCCTCATCTTTGCCCCCTTTTATGTCGAGGATCAGGTCTATGATGCGGTTCTCAACCAGCCGCTGCCGTCGGCCGGAGACCCGGGCGATATCGAGGCCTTTGCCGGTGGGCGCCCGAACTGGAAGATTCATTTCGAACCCACTTTGTGCCCGGGCTGCGGGTGGGATCTGGAAGGGGTACGCGAATCTCTGGCCCTGACCTGTAAAAATTGCAACTCGGTCTGGTACCCCGGTACCCGGAAACTCAAGCAGACCCGGTTTGCCCACCTGCCGGGAGGTTTTGAAAATATGGTCTACCTGCCTTTCTGGCGGATCAAGGCCCGGGTGGCCGGCATCGCGCTGGATTCCTACGCCGACCTGATTCGCATCGCGAACCTGCCGAAAGCGGTTTTACCGGAATTCGAACAACGGCCGTTTCGCTTCTGGTCACCGGCGTTCAAGGTGCGGCCGCGCACCTTCCTGAACCTTGTTAAAAACACAACCCTGGTGCAACCCGGCCCACAAGCGTCTTCCAAACTCCCCAAGGGCGCACTGCATCCGGTTTCCCTGCCCGTTTCCGAAGCCCTGGAAACCCTCAAAATCAACATCGCCGGCTTCGCCAAGCGACCGCGGGACCTGCTGCCGAAACTGGATGCCATGCAAGTAGAACCACTGAGCTACATCCTGGTCTATATCCCGTTTCGCCAAGGACACCACGACTATGTCAATCCCGATTTGCACCTGACGGTGAATCGGAACCAATTGTCCCTGGCGAAGAATCTATGAGTCAGGGTTCAAGGGGCCGAGGGTCCCAGGGTTCAAGGGTAACACCACTTCTTGAAAACCGAATGAAGAGCAAGATCAAGTGCGCGTAATGAACCAAGCTATATACAGTGGCCCTTGTAGCCGGTATGATGCCTTGTTCTCGATCTTCGCTATTAGGTCTTAGTTTTAATCCGGCAACAGCCGGAACACTTGAACCCTGGGACCCTCGAACCCTCGGACCCTTGGCCCTTTGCTTCTATCCTTGACGCCATCTATGCCGGCTGCTATATGCCTGTCAGCAAATGAAATATTATCGGGAGGTTATGTTTCCTGATCTTAAACAAAAGTTCAAGAAAGGTAAAAACGATGAAGAAGATAGCAGTTCTGGCCGGTGACGGCATCGGTCCGGAAGTGATGCAGGAAGCGCTAAAAGTGCTCGACGCAATCCAGCAAAAATTCGGGGTCGCGTTTGAATATTCACCGGCCGATGTGGGCGGTTGTGCCATCGACAACCACGGGACCGCCCTGCCGGCTGAGACCCTTGCCATCTGTGAGGCCAGCGACGCCGTATTGTTCGGAAGTGTCGGCGGGCCCAAATGGGAAACGTTACCACCGGAACAGCAGCCTGAACGGGGCGCCCTGTTGCCGTTGCGCAAGCATTTTGGTCTTTACTGCAACCTGCGGCCGGCCAGGATCTACCCCTCCCTGGCAGCCGCCAGCCCCCTGAAACCTGAAATCGTAGGTGCCGGTTTTGACATTCTCTGTGTCCGCGAACTCACCGGCGGCATCTATTTCGGCCAGCCCAAAGGGCGCGACGGCAGCGGGCCGGTTGAAAAGGCTTTCGACACGATGGTTTACACCCGCGGGGAGATTACCCGCATTGCCAAAATGGCTTTTGAGGCCGCGCGCCTGCGCCGCAGCAAAGTAACCTCCATCGATAAGGCCAATGTCCTGACAACCATGGTCCTCTGGCGCGAAGTGGTAATTGAGGTAGCGGCCGCTTATCCCGATGTTCAGCTCGACCACATGTACATAGACAACGCCACCATGCAGCTGGTGAAAGATCCCCATCAATTTGATGTCATGCTCTGTGGCAACATGTTCGGCGATATTATTTCCGACGAATCGGCCATGCTTACCGGTTCCATGGGCCTGCTGCCTTCCGCCAGCCTCAACGCCGACCGCTTCGGCCTGTTTGAGCCGGCCGGCGGCAGCGCACCGGATATTGCCGGCCAGGGGATTGCCAACCCCATCGCCCAGATTCTATCGGCCGCAATGATGCTGAAATACGCGTTCGGGTTTATGGACGCGGCGGCGGCGATGGACGCCGCGGTAAGCGCTGTTCTCGAGGCGGGGGTAAAAACCGGCGATATTGCCACTTCCGGCGAAGAAGCGGCAACCACTGCCCAAATGGGGGATGCGATCGCCAGGCGGATATTGCAAAGTTGACAAAGTGCTCATTTTGTTATAAAAATGGAATTCTTAGTCTCTTTTGCTGCTTGTTTTTAATTCAGACTGCCAACCTCAAGCAGGAGCGCTAAAATGGCCTCATCACATGAATGCCCTAAATGCGGGCATGCCAATCCGGAAGATGCCCGGGATTGCGAAAACTGCGGCATCACGTTTGATATCTATTCCAGTGAAATTGAAAAGGCCCAGCGGGAAAAAGAGGAGGCTGAAAAAGCTGCCGCTAAAGCCGCAGAGGAAGCCAAATACCAAGTCCCCTGCCCAAAATGCCAACACATGAACCTGGCGATTACCGACGACTGCCTCAAGTGTGGGATCGTATTCTCGAAAAGCTATGAGATGGCCGAGGCGGAACTCAAGGACGATCCGGAAAGAGCCGACGAATTGGCGGAACTGCTGGCCCAGAAACAGCGCCATGAGGAACTCAAGGCTGAGCTTTTGAAAAAGCATGAGGAAGAGGCCGCCCGCAAGGAACAAGAAGAAAAGGAACGCCTAGAGGCGCTGCGCAAGGAAAGAGAGCGCCAAGAACAACTGCGCAAAGAACAAGAGGAAAAAGAGCGCCGCGAAGCCGAAGAAAGAGAAGCGGAACGCAAGCGCCAAGAGGAGGAGGAACGCCAGCGCCAGGAAAAGCTGCGCAAGGAACAGGAAGAAAAAGAGCGCCAGGAGGCCGAAAAACGAGCCGAGGAAGAGCGCAAACGGCAGGCCGACCTTGAAAAGGAACAGGAGCGGCTCAAACAGGAACAGGAAGAAAAAGAGCGCCTAGCTGCCCAAAAGGCGCTGGAGGAAGAGAAAAAACGTCAGGCCGAACAGGAACGTCTCGATAAGGAGAGGCGCAAGCAGGAAGAGAAAGAGCAAGAGGAGGCACTCCGATTGGAAAAACTTAACAATCTGCTGAAACCGAAGGCCACCATTAAAAAACTCCTGAAGCCGTACATAGGCGAAACGGTGGGCATGAACTACGATGTCCCCACCGTGATCAAATCCGTCAAATTGATCAGCGTTAACGACGATCACCTTAGTGTGCACGTAGAGGATGACGAGACGGTTTTTTCCTATCCCCTGCGCAACATCTTATCGGTCGCCGAGAACATCGAAGGTATCACCACCGGCGGGGCCAAAAACAAGGCTACCTTTCCTATGGTCATAAAGGTGTCCCACCGCATGGTATAAATGAACACCTACCTTTTCTATGACCTGGAAACCACGGGTCTAAACCGAACCTTTGACCAGGTCATTCAGTTTGCCGCCATCCGCACCGACCGCGAATTCAACCAGCTTGAAGAACACAACCTCAAAATCCGGCTTAGGCCGGATGTGATTCCCTCCCCCGCTGCCATGTTGACCCACGGCATTCCCGTCTCCGATCTGGCAGACGGACCCTGTGAATTCGATGCTATTGCGACGATCCATCGTCTCTTCAATACACCCGGAACCGTTACCATCGGCTACAACTCACTGGGCTTCGATGACGAATTTCTACGCTTTGCCTTCTACCGTAATCTGCTGCCGCCCTATACGCACCAGTATGCCAACGGTTGCTACCGTATGGATATCCTGGCCATGGTGGTCATATACTGGCTTTACAATCGGGAGGTGCTGCAATGGCCCGAACAAAAAGGCCAACCATCGGTTAAACTGGAACATATCAATACCCTGAACCATCTGGCAGAAGGACCGGCCCATGATGCGCTAGTGGATGTCCGCGCCACCGTTGAATTGGCCCGCCGTCTGCAAGCAGCCCCCAAGGTATGGGATTACTTGGCCGGGCATTTTGATAAACATACCGATATCCAGCGGATGGAAGCTTTACCGGTTTCTTTCGATTCCGCTTCCGGCCGTCATACCATGGGTCTGGTAGCCGCCAGTTCCCTGGGCTTCAAGCAGAATTTTCAGGCCCCGGTTTTGTTTATCGGCGGCTCCAACGCCTATCGCAACCAGACGCTGTGGCTGCGCCTCGACTTGCCCGAACTGCAGGCGACCGATCCGGATAGCATCGATGTCAACACCTGGGTTGTCCGCAAAAAAGCCGGCGAACCGGGAATGATCCTACCGCCGCTCGAGCGCTACTGGGAGAAGATCGGTCCGGAACGTAAAGCGATCGCGGAAACAAACCTGCAATGGCTTCAAGACGAACCGGATATCTTCAAACAAATCATTCAATACCACGCTGATTTTCGGTACCCGGAAATACCGGATCTCGACGTGGATGCGGCCCTCTACCAGAGTGGTTTCTGGTCCAGTGCGGACCAGGCAACCTGCCGGGCCTTCCATGCAGCCCCGGTCGATGAAAAGGAGCCGCTGATTAAACGTTTCAAGGACAAGGGTCTGCGCCAGTTGGCCGGCCGGGTGCTTTTCAGGAATTTTACGGAAAGTAAATGTGCCGCAACGCTTCGAACGGAAGCGAACCGCTATATGCAGAAAGTAGCCCCGCGAGCCGGCAAGCCCGGCATGCTCGACTTCCGGGGTCAGGAACGCCGCACACCGGCCCGGGCTCAGGGGGAAATCAAGACCCTGGCGGTTGCCGGCGATCTGGATGTTGAGCACCGTCGCCTCCTGGAGTCCCTCAAGGCTTATATTAGCGACAAATTTAAACAGTAATATCACCTACACCGTGCTAAAAGATCCCTATGAAATTGGTTATCAGAGAGGACTGCGCCGCCGTTGACTGGCAAACCGTGGCCGCCATTTTAAAGCAGGTGGGTATGGCTTTTTACGACCCGGCCTTGCACCAAAAGGCCTTTGAGGCCAGCACCGCGGTCGTGTTCGTGTACCGGTCGGACCGTCTGATCGGTTTTGGCCGCGCGATTTCAGATGACGCCTACCAGGCGGCTGTCTATGACTGCGCCGTGCTGCCCGAGTTTCAGGGCCAGGGAATCGGAAGGCGCATCATGGACGTCATCTTGGCCCGCTTGACCCATTGCCACGTCATCCTCTATGCGTCTCCGGGAAAAGAGGGTTTTTACCGGAAACTAGGGTTTCGTCATATGAAGACCGGCATGGCCCGTTTTATCAATAGGGACGCTATGCGTGACCGTGGATTTACCGAATAAGGCCTGCACCCATCTCAAAAAAGGCTTCTTGTCGGGCATCTTGTGCGGCGTAGCCTGGTGCGAAGACGTAAGCTCGTAGAGCAAAGACTGGATTTGAACCAAAATCCGTTTTTTGAGATAGGTTCTATAACGGATTGATTGGATCGTTGACCTGCAACCTAAAAGGCAGATGTCAGCGCAAGTTTTGACGGTTTAAAGACCAACAGATTCCACAACACAATCCTAATTGAAAAAGCATTCCGAGAGCCTTATGATGTGAGATAGAAGATCCAGGTGCAAGGCAGTCGCCTGATCTATTGATTGAATTTTTACAGGTAGACATTCTTCAGCCCTTCTTGCAGGGCTCTGGTTCGATTTCCTCCGGAGGGAGATCGCCATGCTGAAACTTTTTGCCAAAGATCCTTATGCGCACATTATCGCCTTTATCGATGCGGCCGTTGAATCCCGGGACATATCCGCATGGCTGGATGCGCTGGAGAACCAGCCGGACCATATGCGCGCCATCCGCCTGGCCGAAATCAAGCACACGATGAAGTTCAACCAGGCACCCGAGCAACATATTGAGATTATTGAGCTAATGAATAATACCGCCGTGCTGCAGGCCATGAATAACGTGATTCGGGATGTCCACCTATCCGGTCTGAGTACTAAAAAATTCATTAAAAAGCAGGACAATTCAAAATACAACCTGCTGATTAGTTTGATAGCATCCGCTAGTAAATAATGCTGCATACCTGCTCAATCGCCAATAAAAGCCAACCGGACCGATGCCGCTAACCACGACCGGAGGAGACCGCACCATGGAACCGTATCCGCAGCCCAGGGAGATCGCGCGCAAAGGGAATTTCCCCTACATCTTTAAAATTAACGCTGACTACGTCTATGACACCGGTTGGATACTGGAAAACCCTTTCATTTCAGAATGGCTGGAAATCAGCAAGAGCGGCCGGCTGACGGTGAAAGCCAATAAAAATGGCTATGCCTGGGACGGCTGCACTCCCAAATGGAGTGTCTTCAATCTATTCGTGGTCGGCACACCGGACGGGCATGTCGACCACAGGACCATGGAACCCTATACTTACCGGGCCTCATTGGTACACGATGCGCTCTACCAATACCTGGATACCGTGCCGGTTACCAAGGACAAGATAGACCGCCTGTTTTTAAAAATGCTGGGCGATTTCAAGTTGCGTAGACTTTACTATTATGGTGTCAAGTGGTTTGGCGGCCGTGGAGTTGTGCAACGTGGTATCTAAGCGCCGGCAATATACCGATCTGAGGTCGGTCGCTGTGGCAGCCCTGTTGCTGGTCTTGATGGCCGTTCCGGTCGGTGCGGAAACAAGCCAACCTCTGAAAACGAACTTAGGGGTGGAAGAGGTAAGGCACGCCGTTGAGTTTTTGCCTCAAAAATACCGCATCCCGGCCAGGGCCTGCGCCAAACACTGCATCCGGCGATTCAAGACCAACAAATTGCAAATCTTGTGTTTCAAGGCCAACTGTTGCATCGATCGAGGGGCACCGTGCCACTTCAACCTACGTAAAACCAGGTACTGAACTTCGGAAATGCTCAGCTGCATGCAGATGCGAAACAATAGAGAGGTACTACGGATAAATGGCTCTCCAGAAAACGTTGCGGGATCTCCAAGACCGGGCGCGTAATACCGGCTGGCGCATCCATTGGATTCCCTGGCAGGCACCCGGAAAACCTGAATACGTCTACAATACGCCGCTCACTTTGGTAACCGGTTTTGGCGGTGCGGCCCTTTTTTTAGGTGCGGCCAGCCATGTCTTTTTTCCGGTTTTCAGATCCAGCGGCAACTCGGACCCGTCGCCCGAGGAGATATACCTGATCGTCTTTCTGGCGGTCTGTGGACTGGCGATAATTCTCCTGGGACGTTTCTACGCGGCTTTCAAACGCCACTTTGACTGGCAGCGCGTCACTGCCCGCTGCGTCGATCGTGAAATACAGGAACGGTCAGGCTATCAGGGCGGTGATCGCGTTGCTGGGTGGGAGTACCGACTTTTGTGCACATTTGACTTCAACGGCCGTTCCTATGAAGTCACCCCGGAGCCATCCCATCTGGTGGCCTTCAACTCGCAATCGAAGTTGGAACAGTATTTGGAAGAAAGAATACAACCGAACGGCACCTGCAAGTTGTGGATCGACCCGTCCAACCCGTTGCATGCCATGTTCCATACAAGGCGGAATATTTAGGATAGGACCAAAGGTGCGAATTTGATATAAGGCTGACTTGAGCTACTTGAACATCCGAACCGGAGGGGCTGTGATGACAATTCAATCCTGGTTGATGTACCTGACCCTGGTGCTGGTCGCCACCGCCACCCCCGGACCCGCGGTTCTCTTCATCATGACCAATGCCTCCCTGCACGGGTGGCGCAAAGCCGTGTTTGCCGCCCTGGGCAACATCGCCGGTCTCCTCTGCCTGGGAATAATAGCGATTACCGGCCTGGGGACGATCCTCAAAACTTCCGAAATGATCTTCAACCTCATTAGATATGCCGGGGCGGCATACCTGGTATACCTGGGGCTGCGCATGCTGTTCCAGGAGGGAGTGGATTTTACGAAGATGAATCATCAGGCGCCGGTGCCGGACGCTTCCACCGGCAAGATATTTCTGCAGGCGCTGGGGGTGGCCCTGAGCAATCCCAAAGCCATCATCTTCTTAACCGCTCTTTTCCCCCAGTTCATCAGCGTCGATCGGGCCCTGGTACCCCAGTTCACGCTGCTGATCGCCACGCTGATGTCTTTTTCGTTTGTTTTCCTGATGTCCTATGCCCTGTTGGCCCACGGCGCCAAGACCTGGCTGTCGCAAACCAACCGTGTCAGGGTAGTAAATCGCACCAGCGGAACGATATTTGTCGGTTTCGGCATTCTCCTGGCGACTTCATCCAGCAGGTAGTTGATGGATGACAGCTGAATTTCGAAATGAAGCAAGCACAATAAAGCCTTTTGCCATCCGACCAGGGAAAACCGGGTCGACAGGCAAAAGGCAGCTATATGAAAAAAGGTGATCAATCATGCCCGTTTCAGATACCAAAACCAAAACCATTGAGAAACTCTTCGCGTTTTCAGTTGAAATTGAACTGCGCGCTGCCGCTATTTATATGGCTTTTTCAAAATTTTTCCCGTCTGTGCCGGGGTTGGCAGCTTTCTGGTTGGACATGCACGCGGATGAACTCGGGCATGCTCGCACATTGGAAAGCATTTGCAGCGCGCTACCCTCAGACATACGGCAAGAGGCAGCACCGGCGGAAATGTGGCAGAATGTACAGTCTATCCAGAATCTGATGAGCAAAGATTTGATGGGCGGCGTGCATACCCTGGATGACGCTTATGAACTGGCTCACGAATTGGAATTTTCCGAGGTCAATGTCGTGTTCAATTTCTTGACATCCGATGTCATGACTTTCGGCCAGCAGGCTGACATCACCTATGCCAACATCGTAAAGCATCAAAAGAAGCTGCTGGATTTCAACAACCTTTTCGGTGACCGCGAGTGGCGGAAAGGCGTGTTGATTCAGGGGCCTGACTGATACCCTTCCCCTTCCATTTAACCATCCGGACCGGTGATTGTTGCCCATCCGGTCTTCGGAGAAACCACCACCCCGGGTAAAATAGAGTGTCGAAACGCCGGGGGTCTGAAAATGGAGTGCGAAATGTTTATCTGGATGACCAGCCCGGAAGCCTGGATTGCCCTGGGAACGCTGACTGCCCTGGAAATCGTCTTGGGCATCGACAACATCATTTTTATCTCGATCCTGGTGGGACGCCTGCCCGCCCACCAGCGCAATTTTGCCCGCCGGACCGGACTGCTACTGGCCATGGGGGCCCGACTGGCCCTGCTCTTTTCCATTACCTGGGTAATGGGCTTCACCGCGGCCTGGTTCACGGTTTTCGGCAACGAAATCTCCGGGCGCGATTTCGTGCTCATCGGCGGTGGCCTTTTCTTACTGGCCAAAGCGACCCATGAAATCCACAACAGCCTGGAAGGGGTCGGTGAAGGTCACGCAACCTCGGCGGCCACCGCCCGTTTGGGATCGGTGTTGGTCCAGATCGCCATACTCGATCTTGTCTTCTCCCTCGACTCGGTCATCACGGCTGTCGGCTTGGCCGATCAAGTCTCTATCATGGCTATCGCCATCATCCTGGCGGTCATTGTCATGCTGCTGGCCGCCAAGGCGATCGGCGACTTCGTGGATGCGCACCCCACCATCAAAATCCTGGCGCTCTCCTTTCTGATCCTGGTGGGGGTTACCCTGGTTGTGGAGGGTTTCGACGTGCATGTACCCAAGGGCTATATCTATTTCTCCATGGCTTTTTCCGTGGTGGTGGAGATGCTGAACATCCGCATGCGTAAAAACCGTGAAGCTTTAAAACTGCACAAATCGATACATTGAGCAGAAAAAGGAGTGAAAATAACTAAAACTGCCCCAAAACACGCAGCCGCCTAACCGGGATATTATATTACAGAAGGAAATCAAGCATGACTATTATGCGATTATGGCACGGAGAAGTTGCAATTGAAAAAGCAGACAATTATGAAAAATTCATGATTGAAAAAGCGGCTCCAGACTATGGTTCTGTTGAGGGGCTGCTTAAATTGTATTTTCAGCGTAGAAATGAAGAAAAAAAAGCGCACTTTCTGTTAGTGACACTTTGGGATTCAATTGATTCTGTTAAAAAATTCGCAGGTGTTAATCCTGAAATTGCAAAGTATTATCCTGAAGATGATAACTTCCTATTAGAAAAAGAAAAACATGTTACTATGTACGAAGTTTTTTATGAGAAGTAATATAACAAAAAAATACAGCAGATGGCTAAACGCCACCGCTGATTTAATCGTAAGGCATATCTGAGAATATAGGAGATTAGCATGCCATTAGTCACGATAAGTTTGTCTGGCTCGTGGTCCCTGGAAGATCAAAAAATGATTGCAGATGGTATTCATGCTGCCATTGTTGGTGTTGGTTTTCCATTGCAAGACAGGTTTCAAAAGATACACAGGCTGCCACCGTAGCAATTCATATACGATGACCGCCATCCAGATCTAACTGAAGCACGCTCAGAGAAATTCGTTTTGATAGAAATAATCATCTCCTTCGGTAGAAGTGTTGAATTCAAAAAGGATCTGTTAAACGGAATAGTCCAGAATTTAGGAAACCAACCAGGAATTGCACCGCATGATGTGATGGTTCTGATTGTTGAAACAGCCCGGGAGAATTGGGCCTTTGCTGGTGGAGTTCAATATTACGTGGATAAATAATATGGATTAGACACATCAAGCCTAAACGACGGGCAGCGCCTATCAGCCCTTGATGATTCCATATAAGGAGGAATTATGAGTTCAGCCGTTAGCAGACCCCCCGCTGCCGATTCTACCCGAGCCTTAGAGCATTTTGAAAGCCTGCTGGAATTTGAAACCGACTGTTGGGACGTTCACCATGCCATTGCCCATAATCGCATGGATTTTGTTCTGCTGGATGTCCGGGGAGAGGAACTTTTTGCAAGCGGCCACATAGATGGGGCTGTCAGTCTGCCGCATCCCCGCATTAACGCAGATACGCTCAAGGAATATCCGCCAGACACGCTGTTTGTGGTCTATTGTGCCGGTCCCCACTGCAATGGTACTGAAAAAGCAGCCATTCGTCTAGCCAAGCTTGGCAGGCCGGTGAAAAAGATGATTGGTGGCGTTACCGGCTGGCTCGATGAGGGATTTCGCTTGATCAAATAAGCCTGCTCAGCGTCAACCGACAGCCTGTCTGAAACCCACCCCGCGACGCTGCTTTGGAACAATGCGCGGTTCTGCCTGGCGAAAGGCGTTTTTCTGATTAGGATTTCACCCGGCCTGGATAACGCACTCGCCCGATCGGCCGTCGATAAGAAGGATCAGCGGAGTGTCCAGTTGGACGTGGGTGATGAACTCCCCCGCGCCTTTGACCGGGAGGTCTTTCATTTGGGCCCAATTCAAGAAATCGGAACGGGTCTCGTTCACCGAAATGTAGGGGATCCCGAGCGAGGTGATGTTCTGGAAGAAATGGGACCCCTGGGATGGGTCCGCGTTCAGCTGCTTGTTGCGGATTTCGATCATGGCGCCCACCCCGGAAATATCCTGCCATTTTACCGGAATGCCCAGCCAACGGTCAGCGCTGCCCCATCTTCCGGGTCCGATGAGCAGATAGGGCCGTTGCGCCGAGACCAAAGGGGCGTTGAAACTACCGATTTCCGCGGCTATGTTGACCGTCATCCCGGCATCGAAGGCGGCGGGGTCGACGAAGAGGATATCGCTGATGTGGGTGTACTTCCCGTTGCCCAAAGCCTGATCGGATCGGCACAAGGCCCCAGCGCGGTCCTCCGGTGTGATGTTGATGTCAAATGATTCGACCCCGCCGGCCATGGGCCGCATCTGCAGGAAGTAAAACTCACGATTGCCGGCATCACCATCTCCCACGTTGAGAGAAAACTCGATTTCTATCGGGCAGCCCATCCCCTTGCGTCCCAAGACCAGCAATTCCTGGAGAATGGTTGCCAGCGGCAAATCATCACTGTGCAACAGCCGGGAAAAGGTCAGGACTTTGGGGCCCTTGATGGCGGCGGTTTCCCGAATACGGTGCTCATTGGCAATGTACGTCCCGGCCAGCAGTTTGACCGGCTGTTCATCCTGGGCATCATCGATATCGCGCTTTTCAAGGTTTGAATTGATCTGGAAGTTGAGTTCCTCCGGATAATCCTTTATGCGCAGGGCATAAAAGAAGCGCTGCGAATTCTTAAGAATATCATCGACGATCGAAAACTGGGGCAATATGTCAGGGTATGCCGGGCAGAAACGCAGGGTGCGTTCGCCCTCGACCACGGTGCGTCCCAATCCCATGGCAATGTGGGCGATACCGTCCTCGGCCTTCATCCGGGAGACCGGGTAGAAATTGTGGGACTGGGCAACGCCCGCCAGGGTCGGATAGAAATAATCGCCGTGGTCATCACCGGCCAGTTCCTGGATGATCACCGCCATGGCCTCTTCCTGCGGTTTGCCCGGCGCGTTGCGGGCGAATGCCCGGGGGCCTTCATAATACGTGGAGGCATAGACCAGTTTCACGGCCGTGATCAATTGCGCCAGCCGCCGTTCCAGGTCGGGAGCGTTGTTCGGAATCATGTAGGTTTCGTAAAGACCGGCATAGGGTTGAAACTGGGCATCCTCCAGCAGACTGGACGACCGGACGGACAAAGGATAGGCCACTTGTTTGAGATAGGCCCGTAGATCGTCCTCCAGCCAGGACGGCATCTGTGCCTCTAAAAAGATGCGGGTTACCTCTTCGTCGGTGGTTTTCTGGGAGGCCAGGTGCCGCAGCCCGTTGGTCTCGATGAACGTTTCGAAACCCCGGGTGGTAATCACCAGGGTTTTTGGGATTTTGATGGTGACGCCGCCGAAATCCAGCTGGGTGATATTGCTCTGCTGCAGGAGGGTGGCCATAAAGGCCAGGCCGCGCGCTTTACCCCCGATTGACCCGGTTCCGATCTTCACAAAATCCATGACGTCGGCATCGAAGGTATCCTTGTTGAAGCTGGCGACGACGCCTTTTTGACGCCACCGCCGCATGGCCTGGATACCTTCGGCCAGGTACTGCCGGATAGCGGCCACAGAGTCAAAATCCCGGGTGGTCACTTTGCGGAACTTGGAGGCCAGGGCAATTTCCGACCGCCCCATGATCCAGTTGGAAAAATGGTTGCGGTCAGCGTGAAAAAGGATACTCTCATCCGGAATGTTATCGAGCTTGGCTTGCAGTTCGCGCAGGCTGACGGCCCGGTCGATCTCATTCCCTTCCGGTGTCCGGAACACAAAATCTCCGAATCCCAGGCGGTTGAGAAAGAAATCGCGAATTTCTTTGAGCAGAAAGGGAGAATTCTTGTCTAGAAAATCGGCCGCTATCGTTGCCGCCCGGGCCTCATTTTGCGGTTCGGAGCTCAGCAGCAGCAACGGCAGATCGAAGATTTCTGCGCGTACCTGCTCTAAAAAGCGGTACCCGGCATCGCCCTGCAGTTTCCCGTTTCTGGGAATACGCGTATCGGAGATAATGCCGAAAATGTAAGCTTTGTACTGCTGGTACAAATCCAGGGCCTCGTCGTAACTCTCCGCCAGGAGGATCTTGGGCCGAGCCCGCATTTTCAGCAGGCGGTGCTCCTCGTTGAGCCCTTCGCCCAGCACCGCCTGGGTCTGACAGACGACCTCTTTGTATATCAGGGGCAGGAACCACGACTGATACAGAGGGGAATCCTCCACCAGCAGCAGGACTCTGACCTTGGCCCGCTGGGTATCGTAGGCCACGTTGAGCCGGTCTTCCGCGTTTTTGACGAGGGCCAGCAGGAGGTCTGAATTCCCGGACCAGATATAGGTTTTATCGATGCCCTGCGCATTGCGATTGTCCGTGGCGGATAAAATGCCGCGCGGACTGTGGGCCAGGAGGATCACCGGCAGGTCGGGCTTGATCTTTTTAACCTCGCGGCCAAAGGAAGAAGCATCCATGCCATCCAGATGGGGTGTGGTCAGCACAATGTCAACCGGCTTTTCAGCGATGACCGCCAGAGCCCGGGAGGCACTGGCTATCCGGGTGACCCGGGGTGGATGGCTTAGATTTAACCCACTGTATTCGTTTATTATTCTTGATGCAAAACTACCGTCCTCTTCGAGAATGAAGGCGTCGTAGGGGCTGGAGACCAACAGGATTTCACGGACCTTGTTGGCCATCAGTTCGTGATATATCCTGAAATCGGTGCTGAACCCGTCGGTATTGATGCTATCCGGATTTACCATGCCTGAATCTTATGCCCATTCGCCCTAAACATCAACGCTAATTGTTGCCGGGCAGTTAACACTATTCGGCCGCCGGTTTACAGGCCCAGCGGCGTGCTATAGAATATAAGCATTGTTCGAGTGTGCGAAAACATACCGCTGAAAATTGGCACCGGGAAGTCATTGGCAAGCTATGAAAGTGATCTGCAGAAAATGCCAGCACTACTTCGTCACCTGGGATAAGGAGAGGCCGCATGGCTGCCGCGTCCTGGGCTTTAAAAGCCGGCGGGCACCTTCACTCGTCGTCCGGCAGGCCACACCGGGCATGCAGTGCCAGTATTTCAAACAACGCCCACGGAAGAATACCAGGGATTAGAAATAAAGAAGCCCGGCCGAGTGGCCGGGCATCAGATTGCCTTCCCCAGAAAAGTGTGTCAGGTTCAAACTTCTTTATCGGCAATCATGAGCAGGGTATCGGGTGGCTCGTTCAAAGGAAAAACCCAGGTCCTCACCGCGATCTTACCCTCATCGGGATGTTTTAAGAACAGTTGGTAGGATAGCGGCACATCAGCGGCACCCAGCGACCGGTTACGCGAATCGGCAATCAGGTTTTCCAGGGACTCGGCGTGCACCACATTTTCCATGCCCATACCGATCAGGCTCGATTCATCCACACCGCATAGTCCGGCCCACATGGGGTTGGCGCCCCAGATCGCCAGATCACGGTAGACAACGGCCGGCATGTTGATCTGGTGCACGAATTGTATCCGGGCCAGATAGGTTTCATGGTAATGCAGGCATTCCCGGCAATCTTCGGGGCAGCCGATCAAATTGCTGTGGCGGGCACTGAAACAGACTTCCAACTGCTTTTTCAAAACGGTGCAGTCCGGGCAGTGATCGCCGTGCGGCTGTCCTTTCCAATAGTCCCAGCATTTTTGCACAGCCCGAAAACAGGGTCCGAACGTGTTCTCGCCGGCCAGCTCCCGGGGAATGTCCTGCTGATTGACCCGCAGGAAAAAAATGAGCTCCTCCACGGGAATGGTGTAGTTGCGGCCGGTCCGCGTGGCCCGCAGTTTGCGGGAACGGATCCAGTATCCCACGGTCGTGCGCCCGACGCCACACAGTTTGGCCGCCTGGGTTACCGATAGCGTTTTTTTATTTTGTGCCATGTTCCCTCTCTTACGTAGCCCGTAATCGTTATAATGTATGCTCGTTCTCTGCCAAAGAGAATGAGTCTATGTATCGTATCGATAATCAGGGCGAAAACTTTAATCATATGCTGGGATATGGCAAGAACAAGCATTGCAAACGCCTCGCCTGGGCGTTTAGGCGGGAATGGTTCGAAACAGGCGCCTGTAGGCGGCCGTTGGCCGGCGTCTTTATTGGAAATTAGGTGGAACCCCGCTTTGGGATGGGCTCCGAGATCAGCGAACGTCAATTAACAAGTTCATATCCTTGAGGATTTGCATTGCACGCCGATGCTCTTCGATCGTGGGGTCTACAGCTTGATTTTTGACAATGGTATTGATGACCTTGTCACTTATGCCTTTTTCTTTCAGTTTCAGGATATCCTGGACGGTAGCCCGGGTAGCCGGCCGCACATCTTCGCCGTAAACGACTTCTTTTTTGCCGCTGACAAAAGATTTTTTTTCGATCATTTTCACCAGGGCAGCGTCCCCGACTCCGGCATTTTTCATCTTCACAAGTTCATCGACCGTGAAGGCGGCCGTTTCCAAGCTTTTTTCCCGGACCAGGGCTTCGAGCACCGCATCCCCGGCCCCGGCCTCTTTCAGGCGGACTACCGCATCGGGATCCATGCCGACCGCCGAACCGGTCATGGCAAATAAGATAGCGCCGACCAGCATAATTCTGGAAATTGTCGCAAATCGCATCGCGTTTCTCCTGAGGGCTGTGGTTAAATTAGAACTCTGCGCACTATAAATAATCGAGTAGGGTTTTCTGGATCGTCTGCGCGGCCACGCCCAGGGACGTCTGGTAGGCCGTTTCCTGGCTCTGCAATTCCAGGATGGCCTGGGCGATATCTGCGCTCTCGGTGTCAGAAATCAGTTTTTCGTAGTTCACCAAAAACTGGTCCAACTGGCTCTCGGTAACCTCCAGGCGTTTGAAGGTCGTGGAACCCAGGCCGCGGATCTTTTCAATCTGCAAAGCGACCTGCTCCAAACGCCCTTGGATACCCTTGATAACCGTCGCGTCCGGTACCGGCTGGTTCAGTTCATCTTTGAGATCCTTCAAGGCCAGGAAGACATCCTGGGCACCATTGAAGATTTCTTCGCCGTTGGCCTTGATCGTAATCTCGGCACTTTCCCCAATAGCAATGCGCATGTCGGCATTGGCGGAGTTGTCGCCGACATACGTAATCTGGTCGGTAGCCAGGTTGTGCACGAAAGGCGCTGTATCCGTCTGGCGGCCGCCGAAGATGAAGGTCCCACCTATCTTGGTGTTGGCCAGTGAGAGCACCTGGGTCCGGATGTTGTCCACATCCGAAGCGGCGGCCTGCCAGGAGGCGGTATCGCCGGTACCGGGGGTGTTGTCCCGCGCCACCGCGATTGCTTTCTGAACCCACTCGGATACGCCGTCGAGCACCGTCTCGGAAGTTTCTACCCGGACGCGCGCCTGGGAGATATTCCGTTTGAACTGTTCTAATGTTGAAACGGTCTTGCGGTAATCCAGAATACGCCCCATGCCGGTAGGATCATCCGAAGGCCGATTGACTTTTTTGCCGGAGGCCACAACCTCCTGCTTTTTGCTCAATGCCTGCCCCTGCTTGAACAGGTAGCGGGCGACGGTATCGCTCATCTGGGTTTGGGTTACACGCATGTTTTCACCTGCCTGGGGTTATGTCGTGTAAGGCCGGCAGTCTTAGGCAACCGGGACCTTACATGTTCATCAGCGTGGTCAGCATTTCATCCACGGTGGTGATGATTTTGGCCGACGCCTGATACGTCTGTTGAAACTTAACCATGTTGATCATTTCTTCATCCAGCGAGACCCCTGATATCGAATCCCGGAAATTCTCGAACTGCTGCAGGGCGTCCTGATTGAAATCATGGTTGAATTGCGCTTCGGCTGTTTTAATCCCGATGTTGCTGATCATGCCGTTATAGTAATCATCGTACGTGGCCGTTCCGCCGTTCATGGTCAGCGCCGAACGAATGTTGGCAATTGCCAGGGCATTGCTGTTGCCGCCGGGTAAGCCCGCCGGGTCAGCGGCCGCGGCTATAGCAGCCGGATCGGCGGTTACCGCCGGGTTGATTGCGATATCCGTGGCATCCGTCCCCGTGAAAAAGGCAATGCCGGTATTCCCGTTCAAGTTGAATCCGGCGGCATGCTGGGCATTCACCGTGGTAATCAAATCGGCTGCCAGGGTGTCGAGCTGAGTGATGTAACCGGCGGCAATGGTGTCGCGGGTTTCCAGCCAGCCTCTTAATTTTCCGGCGTTAATGCTGCCGTTAATGGGAACGCCCGGGGCGGTGTCCCAGACGATATCATCAAAGCCGGTCCCGGCATTAACGGCCGTCGTCAACTGGCCGAAAGCCGGGTTCCCCGGTGTACCAACCAGGATATTGCCGTCTCCCAGGGTCACGCGCACCTGGCCGCCCGGTTCTTCGATGCTGGTGTAGTTAATCAGTTCGGAGAGATCCTTGAGGGTCTGCTCCCGCATGTCCCGCAAGTCATTGGCGACGAAACCGGTCTGCTCCATAGTGGTAATCTGCTGATTCAGATCGTCGATTTGGGTGGCCAGGGCATTTACTTTGGACACTGTGGTCACGATGCTGGCGTTCAGGTTGTTCTGAACCGTCTCGAGTTCCGTTCGTTTGGTGCGCAGCGTGGTGGCTAAAAGTTCGCTTTGCGAAGTGACGATGACCCTTTCATTGGTGCCGGCCGGGTTGTTGGCCAGGTCCTGCCAGGAGTCCCAGAATTCCGACATGGCACTGTTAAGGCCGACCCCGTTGGCTTCGTTGAAATGGATTTCAATCCGCTCCATGCTTTGCTTCTGGGATTCCCAACGACCGAACTGGTGGTTGGATTCATTGATCCGCGTCCCGATAAAATCGTCGCGGATGCGCTGAATGTCCTTGGCACGGGCACCGGTGCCCACATAGCCGATGGGCGATGCATGCGGCCGGGCGGATTCGATATTGACCCGCTGGCGCGTATAGCCCTCGGTATTGGCGTTGGCGATATTGTTGCCGGTCACGTGCAGCGCCATCTGCTGGGCGCTCAGTGAAAGCCTTCCGACTGTGAGTACATCACTTATGGTTGGCATGCTTGCTTACCTCCCGGGTACCAGTCGGTACCCGCTAATTACGAGTGCGCGGCCTTGCCCGTCACTTTCCCAGGGCCCTGATTATGGCCCCGGCGACATTGTACAGGGGCAGCACTTTATCGGCCGCACCCAGTTTGATGGCTTCCTTAGGCATCCCGAAGACAATGCTGGTGGCCTCATCCTGGGCTATGGTTTGGGCCCCGGCCTTCTGCATGGCCAAAAGCCCTTTGGCGCCGTCGGCACCCATGCCGGTCAAAATGGCACCGACCGCGTTTTTCCCGGCCACTTTGGCCACTGTCTGAAACAAGACATCGACAGCCGGCCGCTGATAATGCACCCGGGGACCGTCCTTCAAGCGGACCAGATACTGGGCACCGCTTCTTTTGAGGACCATGTGGTGGTTGCCTGGTGCAATCAGAGCGACCCCGGGCACCACCCGGTCACCGTCCCGGGCTTTCCGGATTTCCATTTCGCACACGTCGTTGAGACGGTCGGCGAAGGACCGGGTGAAATTTTCCGGCATGTGCTGAACGATGACGGTACCGGGAAGGGTTCCGGGCATTTCACGCAGCACGGCCTCGATGGCCTTGGTACCGCCGGTCGAGGCCCCGATGGCCACTACTTTATGGGTCGTCTGCGAAAGCAGGCTCTCATAGTTTACTTTTTTGTCGGCTACTTTCTTCTTGATTTCCGAGCGGTCCATGCGGGCGGAGGCCGCGGCGCGGATCGCGCGGGCCAGGTCACGATGGACATCTTTGGTCGAATAAGCTTCGCCCGGTTTACAGAGCACTTCGATCGCCCCCAGATCCAGGGCTTTCAGGGCAATTTCACTGTTTTTCGGGGTCAGCGAGCTGAGCACCACCACCGGTAGCGGGTAGTGTTTCATCAATTTGGCCAGGAAGGAAAGTCCGTCCATCCGGGGCATTTCCATATCCAGGGTAATGACATCCGGCTTGAGTTTCACTATCTTGTCCCGGGCCACATAAGGATCTACCGCCGTACCGACAATGTTGATATCTTCATAACGGGACAGTTCTTCCGTCATCACTTTCCGGACAACTGCGGAATCATCGACAATGAGTACATTAATCATCTGCAAATACCTTCAAATGGATCTTGCGCGGCATCATATTACTGGGCGGAAACCTCCGGGATTTCGCCGTCAAAAAAGAGGTAGATAAAACACATCCCCTCATCCAATTCCAGCTGTACCTTGACCCCGCCGGTCACATCCGGCCGGTCGGCCGGCGTGTCGATTAGCTGCGGTGGCGCAATGTCAAACACGGCCTTCTTCCCGCCGATCTCCGGCAGGACATTGCCACATACGATATTGATCGTTTCCCGGAGAGCATCCAGTTTCTGTTCTCCGGCAATTTCATCTTCATCATCCAGGCCCAGCATGTTGGCGGCCAGTTCATGCAGGTCGCCTTCCGGGTACAAGAGCAACATTCCGCCTGAAAACGGGCCGGTGAACCGAATGGCCACATCTACAGTTTCCCCCGCTTCCGGCTCTATATCTTCATCTTCGGGTGTCGCAAAAATGAAGGCCAGCTTCTCCAGGGTCTGGACACTCTCCTTGGCAATGATCGTTTTTGCCTGTCACTCATTACCGTCTCCTATTCCGGTGATTTCCTGAATCGTATCGCGTATGGTTTCAGGTTTGAAAGGTTTGTGGATAAAGCGGGCGCCCTTCTTGCGCAGTCGTTCTATCCGGGTTTCCGAGCCCTCTGTTGAAATGACCACTATCGGGGTTTCCGCAAATTCCGGATTGGCCCGCATATGGTCGATCATCTCCTCACCGTTCATCACCGGCATGTTGATGTCGACGATCACCAGGTCAATCCAGTTTTCGCCCAGCGCGTCCAGCCCTTCCTGACCATTGGCTGCCTGGTAAATCTCCCCTAAAGGCAAACCGGTCATCTTCATTGTTTTCAGAATCATCGCCCGCATGACTCCGCTGTCATCAACAATCAGGACGTTTAATGCCATGGTGTCCCCCTGTATCCATCTGTTATTGCTCTCATATCATTCTTGAACGGCCAGAATTTCATTTAACTCCTCTATCCACATAAGTGTCTGGCTCGCCAATTTTTCCAGTAATGCGGCATTCAGTCCCAGCCGCTTGACAGTCCCCTGGGCGGGTTCGTATTGCAGTCCCTCCCGACCCGTGCCGATTCCAATCATCTGGCACAAAACGTTGGCTGCGTGCACGACATCCGTCATGTTGTTCGGCTCCGGCGCCAAGTCCGGTTCGTGGTGCCAGCGCACCGCGTTGACCACATTATTCGGAAAAGACCAGTTCTGCAGTATCCGGGCACCGATTTCCGCATGGTCGGCACCCAACACATCTCTCTCGATTGCCTGGAAAGACTTTTCAGCCGTCACATGGGCACTGATGGCGTCCATGTAATCCGCAACATGCTGTCCCAGCAGGAGCTTACCAATGTCGTGCAACAGGGCGGCCGTGAAAATTTCAGGTTCCGCCTTGATTCCGATCTCCTCCACCAGTTTCTCCGACACCACCGAAACGGCAATGGAGTGCCGCCATAAATCCCCTTTGTCCAGGTCGTAGCCCTTGACCTTTTGACTCATCAGGCCGCTCATGCAGGTGGCCATGACCAGCTGTATCAACTTCTTCGACCCGAGGACCACTATGGCCTGCTTCAGAGAGCCAATCTTCTCGGAAAACCCGAAATAAGCTGAGTTGGTCAACCGCAGCACATTGGCGGTCAATTCAGGGTCCAGCCGCAGCGTTTCTTCGATCTGTGAGACTTCGAACTCAGGATCATCCAGCATGGACAGTACTTTAGCTGCGTTGCCCGGCAGGCCCTGGAACGTCGCCACGGACTCCAGTATCTTTTCAATAATAGGTTTCTCGCTCATAGTTCGCTTTCCTCCCCGGCGGAACTGATGATCACCTGGCCGGTGGAAACATCAAAGCGGACCGTCCGACTCTTGGTTCCGCCCACGTCCTCAGCCGTCAGGAGTACATTATTCTTCCACAATAGTTTTTTCAAAAGGGTATGGTTGCGCTCTCCGATCTTGAACATCTCGTTTTTCCCCAGCGGATTACCGCAGCCGGCGGCCTTGACGATCAGGCGCTTTTTCTGGGCGCCCATGTCGTAGAGCGTCTTGAAAAGAACCGGCACCCCGGTATCCACAAACATATAGGGGTTGGCCTTGGCTTTATCCTTATTGATTTTGGACAACGGCAGCATCGCATGCAGCAGGCCGCCGACCTTGACCACGGGATCATAAATGGTCAGACCGAGGCAACTGCCCAGCGCATGGGTAATCAGAAAATCTCCATCTTTGCCCGTTTTCATATCACTGACCACAACTACATGTCTCATTGGTTCCAACCTATTTTCTGGTTAGGGTGTCTGGCTGACATCGTCTCCTCAGGCTACGCCGCCGCCTCGCGGTCATCGCCTCCCGCACGCTTCGCACGCAGCGGTTGGCCTGCATTCGCATGTTTCACGAGACCGCCCACGTCAAGGATAAGGCCTACCCGCCCATTGGGCATAATGGCACCGCCGGCGATGCCCGGGATCTCCCGCATGGTATCACCCAGTGATTTTATCACGACCTGCTGACGTCCAATCAGTTCATCGATGATAAAACCCGCCTGCTGATTATCGTCTTCGACGACCACCACCAGTTCGTTGTCATGACCGTTGCCGTTCCCGTTGCTGCCGCCGTTCAGATTATATAGGGTGGACAACTTGAACAGGGGTATCAGGCCCCCCTGGAGGGACAGCATCTGTCCTTGATTCAATACTGTTGAAATGTCATCGGGCTCCGGTTTGACACTGCGGATAATCGATACTGTGGGAATGACGTAGCGCTCTTCGCCGACCCGGACCACCATGCCGTCGATAATCGCCAGGGTCAGGGGCAGACTCATCTTGAATATGCTGCCTTTGCCCATTTCCGATTGAATCTCGGCCTGCCCGCGCAGGGATTCGATGTTGCGTTTAACGACATCCATTCCGACCCCGCGCCCGGACACGTCGGTGACCTCTTTGGCCGTAGAAAAACCCGGCTCGAAGATCAGGTTGTGGATCTCCCGGTCACTGAGCTTGGTCCCCGGCTCAACCAGACCGCGCTCGACGCCCTTGGCCAGGATGATCTCTTTGTCCAGCCCTTTTCCGTCGTCTTCTATCTCCACGACGACACTCCCGGCGGAGTGGTAGGCGGATAGTTTCACCGTGCCGGCCTCGGGCTTTCCATTGGCGACCCGTATATCAGGCGTTTCAATGCCGTGGTCCACTGAATTTCGGACCATGTGCACCAGCGGATCGTTAATGACGTCCACCAGGTTCCGATCGATCTCGGTATCCTCACCTTCGGTAACGAAATTGACCTTCTTGCCGACTTTCTTGGACAGGTCGCGTACCAGGCGCGCCATTTTGTTGAAAGCGCCTTTCAAGGGTACCATCCGCATGGACATACTCATGTCCTGCAGTCCCCGCACAATCTTGGAGGTGTGGCCGACCTTTTTAGCCAGTTCATGATTCTGGCTGTCCGTGATAACTTCGTCCTGGGCCACCATGGAATGCGCAATGACCAGCTCACCCACCATGTCAATCAGCCGGTCCAGCCGGCTGGTGCTGACCCGCACGGATGACTCGACCGTGGCTTTGCCTTTGATTTTACGCTGCGCGCGCAGCGCCTGACCCACATCTTTAACGCTGGCCGCTTTGGCTTTCACCAGTTTTCCGCCGATGGGACCCGCTTCAGGTGCCTGGACTGCGTCTTCAACCTGCTCGCGATCCGCCTTGCCCTGGGCAATCAACAGGTCGCCCAAACGCGGCACAGCGGTGTCGTCTTCATCGGCACTGAGCCCGTGCGCCTCCGGATCCGCAAGGACCACCATCAACTCATCATAACCGGCCGGTTTGACCAGCGGCTCGCCGCCCAAGGCCTCCTGCACCAGGCTGATCAACTCTTTGATCATGTCCAGTGCTTTCAAGGAAAGGTCGGCGTAGCCGCCGCTGTATTGAATTTCCCGGTCCCGGACCCGGCTGAGCAGAGACTCGGCGTGATGCCCCATTTCCGCAATCAGGTCCAGTTCCATAAAGGCGGCGGTGCCTTTTACTGTATGAAATGCCCGGAATATCATCCCCACCGACTCCATGTCGTCGGGGTCGTTTTCCAGGGCCAAAAGAGCATCCTCGGCCTTTTCAATCAGGTCCGTGCTCTCGGTAATGAACTCCCCGATGAGATCCAAATCCGGATCAGCGGGCATGTAATCTTCCGGTTCAGTCGCCTGGGCCACCTGCTCCGGTTCGGCGGAGGCGGTCGGGCTCTCAACCGGGGCGGGCGCCTCACCGGCCGACTTTTCAGAATGGGTTTCCTTTTCGGCTGGGATGGGTTCGTCGGCTGGTGCCGGTTCGTCCAGAACCTGCAAGGCACCTTCGATCAGCCGGCCGATTTCCGCGATGGTCGCATCCGGATCATCCGTAGCACCGTCCACAACGTCGGCCAGCAGGGTCACCATCTCGTCCACCGTGCTCTTGATCTGAGGCGGACAGCCGGCGGAAGCCGTATACGCACCCAGGTCGGCCTTCAGGGTTTTGAGTTCCTCGGTGTCTTCCGGTTCCAGTGAAATCAATTGGGCGGCAGCATCATCCAATGAATAGGTTACCGGGACCGTTTCCTCATCCGGGTTATCCTGTTCATCGGAGCCATGACCCAAAGCAGCCGCCAGCCGGGTACTGCCTTCCACAAGGGCGGCTTCGTCGGATTCTGGGTCGTCCAGGTATTCAGCAAGATCGGCGATTCCCTGGGCCATTATATCAATCAGCTCGAAGAGGTTCTTGACCTTTTTCGTACCGGTGGCTTCCATGGCCTCAATACACAGAGCGGTCAGTTGTTGCACGGCAGTGTTGCCGGAGGCCACCACCTCCATGCAGGCCTCCAGGGCCACCGCCAGGCGCTGCCACCCCTCTCTATCATTCAGGCTGACGGATTCGATGTCCTCACTTATCTCACGCAGCAACTGTATCTGCTTTTCGTCTGCTCTGCCCATTGTGTGGTCCTTTTTTCTCCACGCTTAGAATTTTGCATGTTTTACTAATTATTAATATTTCCGGGACAGTACCCGCCCGGCCGGCCGGCTTTGACCTGCCCCGTCTTCTGATACTCGGTCTGCGGATTGCAGATACGCTCGACCAGGTCCAGAGAATTGCGCGCGAGGCCCAAGCCCTGTTCGAGGTAAACCGCATTTTCGCGATTCTTGGTCGCGGCAGTCCTGGCCAGGGAGGTAAGGTCGGCTTCCATCGCCCTGAGACTATCCTGCGTTCCGGCGCCCATGAACGGCACCAAAGCCTCGAAGGTGCGAATGCCGGCCGGGGCTTCCAGTTCAGCAGCCATGCGGTTAATAAGCTGCTTCCGGAGGCCGGTCGCAGCTTGCAACTTTCCGGCACAGGATTCTTTTTCCAGGCGGGAATCGACAAGCCCTTCCAGATCAGCCGTGATCGCCGCTTCTTTTTCAACTTCGAGGGCTGCGATCATATCCCTGAAGATGCCGGCTTCCGTCTGCATCAAATCGGATAGTTGCACGATGTCAGGTTTCATGGTCACGATCCTTTTTGCGAACAGCCGGATATCAGGGAGGACTAGGCGGATATACGCTGGTTCAGGACACTCTCTTTAAGCATGTGGAAGGCAACTTTATCGCCTTTGACCACGTAGGTGCCGCTCTTGATCTGGCAGCGGATAGCACCCACCTTCTGTTGACGAATGTCCGGCATGTTCATCAGGTTCTGTTTCGCGTTGTTAATCTCCCGCACCTTGGGCGAGAGAACGACCTTGTCATTGCGCCAGGCGGAATCTGCGGCAGATCCCCCCGGGTTGCGCCCGGCTTTAAAGCCGGTCTCAAGTTTGATGAGGTTTGGAATTCGCTGAACGGCACTTTTTTCCGATACCTCCATACTGACATCTCCTTTGGTCCGCGGGATCGTTGATCATACCTTACGACCATTATCGGCCCTGGGGAGAAAAACCTTGAATATTAATTTTTTACCGTTCGTGGTCCCCGCCGGGGTTCTCGATCGCACCCAGTTGCCGCATCAGCAGGGTGGAAAGACCCAGTCCCCGGTTCTGGGCGATTTCCTGCGCCATGCGTCCATCCAGCATGCCCGTGTAAATGTCCCGGGCATGGCTTTTCCCGAAAAGATCAGATTTGGGAATGGTTGCCCGCATCTCTTTGAGCAATTGGTGGACGAAGAGGGACTCCATGTCCTGGCAGGCTTTCCGCAGGCGTCGGGCTTTTGCGTCCTCGGCCGTCAACGGCTCGGATTTAAGTGTTTTCCCGGCCGGCGTTTGCCCGGGAGGCAGCATAGCGGTTGCCAGTGACAGCAGTTTTTCCGTCATTAGATAATCTCCAGTTCGGCCTGCAGTGCGCCGGCGGCTTTGATGGCTTGGAAAATGGCGATCAGGTCATGCGGGGTGACCCCCAGGGCATTGAGCGCCCGGACCACATCGCCGATGCTTACACCTGATTCCAGCACATAAATGGGCACCCTTTGTTCCTTGACGGTAATATCGCTTTCCGGTGCGGCCACGGTCTGGCCGCCCCTTGAAAAGGCCGTGGGCTGCGACACATCGGTAGATTCCCGGATTTGAATACTCAGGCTGCCGTGGGCAATAGCAATAGTGGAAAGCCTGACATCGGCTCCCATGACCACAGTACCGGTACGCTCGTTGATAATGACCCGGGCATACATGTCGGGATTCACGCCAATATTTTCCACAACAGTCACCAGGCCGACCATGTTCCCGTTGTATTCAGCCGGTATGTCAACCTCGATGGTACCCGAGTCGGGTGTCCGCGCAAAGTTGGCTGCCAGGGTTTTATTGATCGCCGCCACGGTGCGGCTGGCGGTAGTGAAATCAGGATTGTGCAAGCTGAGTACCAGTTTGGTTTTATTGGCAAAATCGGACTTGATCTCCCTTTCAATCAAAGCGCCGCCAGCTACCCGGCCGACGGTGGGATGATTTTTCTGCACGCCGCCGCCGGATTTGCCGCCGACCTTGAAGCCGCCGGTACTCACCGGACCCTGGGCAATGGCGTAAATTTTGCGGTCTGCGCCTCTCAGGGGTGTAAACAGGAGGGTACCGCCCTGCAGGTTGTCGGCGCCGCCGATGGAACTGACCAGGACATCGATGCGGCTGCCGGCCCGGGCAAAAGCCGGTAGTTTGGCGGTAACAATCACGCTGGCCACATTGTCGGCCTTGATATCATCCGGTTTAACCGTCAGCCCCATCTTCTCAAGCATTTCGGAAATGGAGCGCACGGTGATCTTGTCATCTTTGTCACCGGTGCCGTCCAGCCCGATCACCAGACCGTAGCCCACCAACTGGTTGGAACGCACGCCCTTGATGTTGGCGATATCCTTTATTCTAGCAGCAGCGCTGCCGGAAAAAACGATTACCAACAGCAGGGTCAGCACCAGGCAGAGGCCCCGCTGACGGTGGACGCTGTTTACTGTGTCTGTTTTTTGGCGGTATGCTGTCATGTTATCGTCCTGTCGCTTAAAAGGGCCAGACCTGGTCAAAGGCCCGGGTGAGCCAGCCCGGTTTCTGCCGGTCGTTGAGGACCCCGACACCGGTGTATACGATCTTGGCATCCGATATGTAAGAGGAGAGCACTTCGTTTTCAGCGGAGATATCCTTGGGGCGGACGATCCCGCTCAGGTTGAGCATCTGTTCCTCGTTGTTGATGGTAATGCCCCGGGACCCGGCAATGACCAGGTTGCCGGAGGTGGTCAGACCCACTACCCGGGCGGAAATGATGGCTGTCAGGTCACCACTGCGGGTGGTTTCGCCGGTACCATCGAACTTGTTATTGAAATCCGCTTCAACCCGGGCAAACGGATTGAAATCAGGCCGGGTGCTCGGGAATTTCGACTCCAGGTTGAAAAAGTTGGTAATCCCGGCTGACATAGCGCTTTTCCGTTCTGTATTGGTATCTGCTTTGTTTTTCGCTTTGGCCGACTCAACGATCCGCACGGTGATAATGTCGCCTATTTTACGCGCTTTGGCACTCGAAAACATATCGTTTAAGGGCGCATCCTCCTGCCAGAGCGAGCCTTCGGTTTTCGGGGCGGGGGCGGCCGGCTGCACCATCTTGACCGGGGCGGCAAACTTGAGGGCGTCCGCCTCCACGTTGCGACTGGTGGTCTTGCAACCGATCAGGCTCACGATAAGGGATATGCAGACAACCTGCGCCCATCCGCTCAGATACTTTCGATGAAATTGCGTGCCCATATTATCTCCCGGCCCTTGGCGGGCCTGCCGGTGTTTGCCGGCCGTTAGAATTCAACTTTGACCGTCCGGGCGTCCAACACCCGGGCGTAAACGCGCTTGCGGGAATCAAGGTTTACCACACTGATGCGTTCGCCTTTGCGCCCCTTGGCTTTGGCTTCACCCCGGGCCGTGATGCGCAGCACCCCGGCTTCGGCTATGATTGTGACGATATCCCCCCGCTGCACCAGAGGGGGCAGTTCTACCAAGTCTTCACGCAGTACCGTATTGCCGTAGACAGTTCTTTTCACGCGCTGGCCGATCACCTCGGCCGGGTCGGTAAAATAGCCGGAAGGCAGCTTGGTCAGATCCTTCAGTACCACGGTGACATCCTGGCTTTCGATGGGCTGGTGGCGCCCCATGGGTTTGCGGACCACCACGACGGGCGCAATCACTTCCAGGTTGAGTGTCACCCAGGCGCGTTTAACCACCTGGCCATCGACTAAAAATTCTACCGAAAGGGCGATCGTATTCAAGAAGTCGAGCCTTCCCGGACTTTTCACCTTATAGGTAACCCGGCCCTGCGGAAGCGCGACCGTGGTGTTGGCCTGAATTTTGACCACCCGGACATTTTCCTGGTCCCAGGGTACCCTTGCCAGCACCCACTCGGCCGCGATTTCCTCGATTCTCTGCTTGGTGATGGTCACCGCCTTGCGGCTCACCTCGAGTCGCTGGGGAAAATCCAGCCCGATGTCCGTCGGTAATCCGCCCGAGCTCTTGTGCATCCGCGCCAGGATATGCCGCGATTCGATGAATTTTTTGCGACCGGGCAGCGGCGCTTTCCCGAGGTCGATATTCCCCAACCGGGCGATCAGCAGTGGATCCGGTCCTGCTATCTGGGCAACCTGGGACAACAAAATGCGATCGCCGTTGATTTCAGCGGCGGGCGCCATCCGGATAACGGTTTGATCCTGAGCAGCCGCTGGCGCCGGGATGAAAAGCAGCAGCATGGCCGCTGCCATTAAGAACATGCCGCCTTTGAGCGATCCTTGTTTATGGTAAGCCCGGATTGAATCCATGATATGTTCCTATCGTTTCAGGCCATTGGCCATTTGCAGCATTTCATCCGCCGTCCGGATGGTCTTGCTGTTAATTTCATAAGCTCGCTGAGCGGTAATCATATTGACCATTTCATCGACCACGCTGACGTTGGACAGTTCGAGAAAACCCTGGGCAATCGAACCGAATCCATCCTCGCCGGCTGTCCCCGTGATGGCATCGCCGGAGGCCTCGGTGGGTGTGTAGAGATTGCGCCCCGCACTGCTCAATCCGGCCGGGTTGACGAACCGGGCCAGGGAAATCGACCCGATCTCGGTGGGCGTCTGTGACCCGGCCTGCATAACGGAAATCGTCCCGTCCAGGCCAACCGAGATAGAGGTAGTGTCGGCTGGAATGGTAATTTCCGGTTCCATCAGGAAGCCGTCCGAGTTTACGATACGGCCTTGCCCATCCACCTTGAACGATCCGGCGCGACTGTAAGCAATTTCACCATCCGGCTGGGTAATCTGGAAAAAGCCATTGCCCTCGATGGCCAGGTCCAGTTCATTTTTCGTGTTCTGTAGTTCCCCCTGGCTGAACATCTTGCTGACCGCGCCGGCTTTGGTGCCGTGCCCGATCTGCACCCCGGTCGGCACGGTGCTGTCACCGGCCGAAGATTCCCCTGGTTGGCGGGCGGTCTCATAGATAAGATCCTGGAAATCGGCCCGGCTGCCTTTGAATCCGGTTGTGCTGGCATTGGCCAGGTTGTTGGCAATCACATCGATATTCAGGGACTGGGCCTGCATTCCGGTGGCTGCGGTATAAAGACTTTTAATCATTTTGTTATTTCTCCCCTTGGGTATGCCTTGGCGTATTCACTTTCCGGGACTCAGGCCTCCGCTGATTATCCCGGTCGGCCGACATCATTGATGGCCTTGATGTTCATGTCGGTGACCGCCTTGATCGTTTTCTGCTGGGCTTCGTAGGTTCTAAGCACATCGATCATTTCCGACATGCTCTTGATCACGTTCACATTGGAAAGCTCAAGATAGGCCTGTTTGACCCTGAATCCCTCCTCCGGCGCAATCGGGCGCATGTCTTCTTCGATCTGGAAGCGGGTGTGGCCGATTTTTTTCAGCCTGTCCCGGTCCTCAAAATCGACCACGGCAAACCGGTCCACCTCGACGCCGTCGACATTGATGGCACCGCTCTCATTCACCGTGACGGTATTGCCGTTTATCTGAATCGGCCCGCCTTCACCCAGCACCGGCTGTCCATCGTGGGTTACCAGGCGGCCGTCGCCATCGAGGTTGAAGGCCCCGCTGCGTGTATACTGCACGCCGTCATCCGTCTGGATCGAAAAAAAGCCATTCCCGATTAAGGCAAAATCCAGATTGCTGTCGGTCTTTTTCAGCTGTCCCTTGGTAAAATCGATCCGGGTGCCCACGAATTCCACGTGGTAGTTTTTGGCCATGACGCTTGCATCCCGGCCATCGACTTCAACTTTGTCAGCCGGGGCCCCCTCCTCGTTACCCGGCAAAAAAGCCTTGAACAACGGCCGCTCGACCTTGTACCCGGAGGAGTTGACATTGGCCAGGTTGTTGGCCAATACTTCCAGCCGCATCTGCTGCAGGATGGATCCCGAACCTACCGTATAAATTGCTTCACTCATCAATCGTCTCCCGTGCGTTGGCGCTGCAAATTCTCAACCTGACGTAATATCTCTGCAATTTCTATACCCACACCTTATGAATTCAAATATCTTGAATTTCAGAGAACTTATGACTTTCACCCAGGATGGCCGCCCCTTCGAAGGCCGCCTACCCGGCAGCTTTTGCCCCCTGAATCTTGACGGTAGCCCGTCAATTATCCATTTCCCTGCCGGCGATTGCGCAGCTTGATGGACAGCTCCACCTCACCTCTGGGAATATGCACCTTGTCGGCTATCTGGCTGGCGGAGAGTCCGCAGGCCGCCAATTCGACCGCTTCGGAATAGACCCCGCGTTTGCGCTGCGGCTTGGCCGTCGTCTGGTAGACCGGGGCCTCTTTGTCCGGCAGATCAACGGATCGGTCCACCGCCGGGGCCCCGCCGGCCGAGGCCGGCTGCAGTCCGGTTCCGAGGTAAAGTTGCAGGTTGCGCCTTTCCCGTTCCAGCGCCCGGGCAATGGTTTCCAGGGCATTTTCCGCGGCCTGGTCTTCAGCCTGGACCTGCATCTCTTTTTTGAAATCGCCAGTTTGAGGTTGCTGCGGCGTACGCCGCTCAGCCAACCGAATTCTGACAATGTACACCAGCGTCAGGATACACATCACCAGACCGGTGATGTCCAATGCCGTTTCCCAGTATGATAACGCTGCATAGCTCATGTTCACTCTCCGTTTGCCTGTGGGACGTCTTACAGCAAGCCCCGTTTTCTCAGGTGACTGCGCAGATGCACAACCGCCTGGCTGTGTATCTGGGATACTCTCGATTCGGTTATACTCAAGGCTTTGCCCGTCTCTTTCATGGTGAGCTCATCGACATAATACAATGAAATCACAAGTTTTTCTTTTTCAGGTAATTGTTCGATAGCCTCGGCGACCGCGTTTTTCATCTCCTTAACCCGGGTCAGGGTCAGGGCGTCGTCACTCCCGTTGTTTAACAGGGCATCTACCACACTGCGTTTCTCTTCATCCGTCTGGATGCCCATTTCTTCGAAACTGACAAAGGAGATGCTCGACATTTTCTTAATCTCCTGGACCTCTGCCAGAGGCACCCCGATCTCTTCGGCCAGTTCGCGGTCATCCACGGCCCGCCCTTTTTTTTGCTCAAGCCCCATATAGGCCCGGTCGAGTTCCCGGACCTTGCGCCGGTTGGCCCGGGACAGAAAATCACGGGATCGCAATTCACTGAGCACCGCCCCTTTGATTCGGAACACCGCGTAGGTCAGGAAGGTGTTGTTACGGGAACTGTCGTAGCGCTCGATAGCCTGCATCAGGCCGATCACACCCACGTGAATCAGGTCATCGATCTCTACGTGCGGCGGGAGATGGATCGCTATCCGGTGCACGATTCTTTTCACATGGGGCAAATATTCCTCTATCAACTCGTCCCGCGAAAGCAGATTGTCCTTTCTTGATCTCTGTGTTTGCATCTGATGCCTCCTGCACCATGAGAAGCCGTCTGCTGGCAATTCAGGACGGCTTCCGGTTGATCCGGAGCCAGGCAACCGTTTAACGGTCCGCGTAGGCCTGCCCCCTTCCTTCGAATTTCTTGCCAATAAGATATTTCCAAAAATGACTCGCATACCCGGCCGGCAACCGTGGCGCCGGGCTGGCATTCAGGCGCCGGGCGACGATATCAAAGCTCTTGCTGGCCTCGGCGGATGGCCGCTGTTTTCTGACGAGCTTTTGCCCGCGGACACAGCGTGTCAATTCCCCGTCACGGGGAATGTAGCCCAGATAATCAATTGAGATGTCGAGAAACCGCCGGCAGACCATGCTCAATTGCCGGCAGACGTCTTTGGCCTCGGCCTCGCCCGATACCATGTTGACCAGCAGATTGAATTTCTTCTCCTGGTATTTGAGCGACATAACTTTCATCAGCGCATAGGCGTCCGTGATGGATGTTGGCTCGGGAGTCACCACCACGATCACCTCCTGGGCGGTAACATTGAAATACATGACATTGGATGAAATCCCGGCGGCGGTATCGATCAGCAGCACGTCGATGCCTTTCATCAGTGTGTCCAGAGCCGACAGGACCCTGATTCGCTGGGCCGGGGTCAACTCCGTCATGTGCTGAACACCCGAAGAGGCCGGCAGGATAAGCATGCCGCCCGGGCCCCGCACGGTGATATCATCAATATTCTTCTCGCCCTTGATGACGTGAGATATATTATAACGCGGAGCCTTGCCCAGCAGGACATCCATGTTGCCCAACCCCAGGTCCGCATCAAATACCAGCACATTCTGATCAAGCCGGGTCAAGGTATAGGCCAGGTTGGCCACGATGTTGGTTTTACCGACGCCGCCTTTGCCGCTGGTCACGGCGATAACCCGTGTGCCGGTCGTATTGGAACGCTCAAGCGCTGCGACTGCAGACTGGCGTACGCTGCCCTTCACCGGCAGATCGATAACGTTGTTTTTGGGCGGATTGGAATTCATCTTGCTCCTTCAATAATTCTGAAAATGTGTCTGACAAACTAGCGATAGCCGGCAATCTTGCGGGCCACCCCGGGCCGGTAGTTCGGCCGGGCCTGGCCGGTGTTCTTCGGCCGGCAGTAGCGGCAGGGATTGAATCCCTTTTTCAACGCATCATCGATACCGTTGAACGCGATCATATTGGCCGGTTTGATACGCTTGGTCCATTTGCAGTCGTGCAAGTGGAAGATGTCCGAATTGATGTTGGCGACGTAGGCGGCGTCCTGGACCGATGGTGTTTCGTCGACCGGACTGATTTCCGGGCCAGGTGTGCGACGCCGCGCAATCGGCGCCGGTACCGGCCGTCGGGCTGCATTTTCCGGTGCCCCTACGGCCTGGGATTGGTAGAGCGGGCGGAGGAACAGATCGACCAACCGCCGGATGGTGGCCGGAAACAGATCTTCCGGGATCTGCTGACCGTCGCTGATGTATGACACCGGAATCTTGTTTTTCACGAGCTGATTGAGGAGATTGCCACACCGGGTGCACTCGTCTAATTTGGTGAACAGCAGGCCGTCTATCGTCAGGGGCTCGAAAAAGTCAATGGCCGCATCGAGATCGGCACTCTGGGTGCCGGCCCCCAAGACCAGTTGGACGGACATGCTCCGGCAGGCGCAGAAAATCGTTTGCAGTTCGGTACGAATCTCCGGATTGTAAATGCCGGCGCCCCGGGTGTCCACAAGCACGAGTTCACAGTTGGCCAACCGCTGCAGGGCCCGGGCAAATGATTTTTCATCCGCGGCGGCTTCCATGGGCACGCCGATGATGTCGGTAAAAATCCGCATTTGCTCGACCGCCCCGATGCGCTGACTGTCTAAGCTGATGATCCCTACCCGCCGCCCCATGTCGATGGCCTGGGCCGCGGCGAGTTTAGCAACCACGGTCGTCTTGCCGACGCCGGTGGGACCTACAAACGCCACCACTGTCTGTCCGGAGGGCGCAATCTTTATGGGCCCGGCCTGGGCCCCCATCTGCTCCAGTGCGTCGGTAAGCGCCACGGCCGTACTATCCCGGTCCAGGCTGTCAAGCCCGATACCGTCGACCGGCATGCGTTTAAGCAGATCGGCGGCGATAGTTTCCGCGACACCCTGGCGGCGCAGAAAACCGTGTAAACCGGCGTCACACCGCTGGTCCGGATGTGTGTTCTTCTGTTTTTTCATAACCGTCCCCTTTTTCTTCAACGCCCCAAAACCGGATTGCAATGAATCGAGCAGGCGCGTACTTTTGCGCTGGGCAAACAGGTCGGGCTGGGTCGGATCGGAAGGGTCATTTTTCTGCCTGAGTGACATTTTTTTGACATCGGATACCCGGGATGGATCAATGGCGGCGGTAACCACAACCCCCGCATCCTTGGGTATCCCCAGCAAAGCGCCGGGTTTCTTGACGCTCTTGGCTGAAAGTATGACTGCTTCGGGCCCGAATTCCTTTTTGATCTGGGCCAGGGCCGTGGTCATATCCTTGGCTTCAAAACGTTTAATCTGCATTTGTCAGGCTCACTGTTCCGATTGCTTGTATGTTGATATTGTTTAAAATCTCATCGTATGACAAAACCGGTAACATCGGTAAGAACCGGTCGATCAGTTTCTTCATGTGCGACCGGATCGGGGCGCTGCAGAGCAGGACCGGCTGTTCGTAAAGTTCGGTTACCCTCTCCAGGTTGTCCGAAAGATCCTGGATAATCATCTGGGCCGCAGCCGGATCGATCGCCAGAAAACTGCCATGCTGCATCTGTTGAATCGATTCGGATACGGTTGCCTCGACGCCCTGGTCAAGGGTCAGGGCTGACAGGCTATCATCGGATCCAACGTGCATCTGGGTAATGGTCCGGGTCAGGCTCTGGCGGACATATTCCGTCAGCTGTTCAGGATCCTTGGTAATCGGCGACCAATCGGACAGGGCTTCCAGGATCCCGAGCAGATCCCGGATCGGTACCTGCTCACGGAGAAGATTCTGCAATACCCGTACCACTCCGCCCAGCGGCAGGAGATTGGGGATCAGTTCTTCGACCACCTTCGGGTGGGTTTCCTTGAGATTGTCAAGCAACTGCTGGGTTTCCTGGCGTCCGAGCAACTCCCAGGCGTGCCGCCGGATCACATCCGACAAGTGGGTGGTCAGCACCGTTGCCAGGTCGACCACGGTGTAGCCCGAAGCCAAGGCCCGATCCCGGTTTTCCTCCTTGATCCAGAGGGCCGGGAGTCCATACGTCGGTTCAGTCGTCTTGACACCGGGTAGTTCCTCGTCGGTCGGCCCGGGGTTCATGGCCAGAAAAAAGTTGGTCATCAATTCACCTTGCGCCACCTGGTTACCACGCAGGAAAATCCGGTATTCACCGGGTTTCAGCTGCATGTTGTCCTGGATATGCACTGACGGAATGATCAGGCCGATTTCCTGGGCCATCTGCCGCCGGATCGACTTGACCCGGTCCAGCAGTTCGCCATCCTGTTCGATGTCCACCAGGGGAATCAAGCCGTAACCTACTTCAAGTGATAAAATGTCCAGGGGCGGCAGGGTTTTTACTTTTTCCGGCGGACTCTCCTGGGCGCTGCGTATCTCTTCAACCGCCGTTTCCTGGGCCGCTTCGCGACCGGCCCTGAATAGCATGTAGGCCAGGATGCCGCTGATGACCGCCAGCACCATGAACGGCAGGGTCGGCAATCCCGGCACCAGCCCGAAACCCATCAGCACGGCCGATGCCACTGCGATGGCCATGGGCTGGCCCATGATCTGCCCGACAACTTCATTGCCGAGACTGGATTCCGCGCCGGCCCGAGTCACTATGATACCGGCGGAGGTCGAGATGATCAGGGCCGGGATCTGACTGACCAGACCGTCGCCCACTGTCAGTAAGGTATAGTTCTGAGCCGCGGCAGCAAAGGTCATATCCTTCTGAAAAACCCCAATAATCAATCCACCGAGGATATTGATGGCCGTAATGACGATGCCGGCGATGGCATCCCCCTTCACGAATTTGTTGGCTCCGTCCATCGCCCCGTAATACTCTGATTCCCGGGCCAGAAGGGTCCGCCTGGTTTTGGCTTCTTCTTCATCGATCAGGCCCGCGTTGAGATCCGCGTCGATGCTCATCTGTTTGCCGGGCATGGCATCCAGGGTAAAGCGGGCGGCGACTTCCGCAATCCGGCCGGCGCCCTTGACGATGACCAGAAAATTAATCAGGACCAGGATCAGGAAAACGATAATCCCGACCACGTAGTTGCCGCCCACGACGAAGCTGCCGAATGCATGGATCACCTTACCGGCCGCGGTGGTGCCTTCGTTGCCATGCAGCAGAATCAGGCGGGTGGAAGCGACATTGAGGGAAAGCCTGAAAAGCGTGGTCAAAAGCAGGATAGAGGGAAAAGACGACAGCTCCAGAGGCCGCGTAATATACATGCCGACCAGCAGAATCACCAGTCCCAGGGTGATGTTCATCGAGAGCAGCAGGTCCAGTATAAAGGTAGGCAGCGGGATCAGCATGACGCACAGGACACCCACTATGCCCAGCGGCAGAATCAGGTTGCTGTTATTCTCAAGAAAAGGCAGCCGGGGTACCGGGGATGTATGTCGGACAATTTCCATGGGGGTGTAATTCTCCAGTGTCTGATTTGTATTTCAGATAGAAGATATGCAGGTTCTATGCCTGAGTTGTCGAAGATGAAAGCTTGCCTTTCAGGCGGTAGACATAGGCCAGCACTTCCGCCACTGCCCGGTAGAGTTCGACCGGAATGAACTGATCAATCTCCACGGTCTTGTACAGGGCCCTGGCCAGCGGTTTCTCTTCCACTAGCGGGACGTCGTGTTCCCGGGCGATTTCGCGAATCTTGCGGGCTATCTCCCCGGCTCCCTTGGCAACCACCATGGGCGCATCCATCTCGTCGGCGTCAAATTTCAAGGCCACCGCCAGACGGGTGGGGTTGGTGATGACCACATCAGCCTCGGGTACGGCCGCCATCATCCGCCGGCGGGCCATTTCGCGCTGGGCGCTTTTTATACGGGCTTTGATCTGGGGGTCACCCATCAACTGCTTCTGTTCATCCTTCACCTCCTGCTTGGTCATTCGCAGTTCCTTCTCGTGCTGCCAGCGTTGAAAAATGTAATCTGCAGCAGCCAGCAAAATCAGGGCCAGGCAAACGAAAAAACCAATCTGGAAGGCAATCCAGCCGAACTCCTGCAGGATGTGCGCCACGGACATCTGCACCAAGTCGGGCATGCGGGGCAGGTTTTTCATAACCAGCACATAGGCAATTGACCCGACAGTCAACATTTTGAGTATTGACTTGGGCAGTTCCGCCAAAGTTTTGGCGGAGACCAGACGCCGGAACCCATTGATAGGATTTAGCTTGGTGAGTTTGGGGGTAATGGTCTCCGTGGAAAAGAGGAGTCCAATCTGCATCACGTTCCCGAAAACCCCGGCCACAAGCACCGCCAGCATAAAAGGCAGCAGGATGAACAGCCCCTTTTGCAGACTGAATGCCAACAGATCGCGCGCGGTGAGAATATCGGTGAGCAACATGCCGTTCAGGTTGGTAAAAATCCCGTGCATGAACTGCATCAGGGCTTGGACCATCCAGCTGCCGCCGAAAAAGAAAAATCCCAAAGACGCCATCAGGATCAGAACCGAGGGAACTTCACGGCTCATGGCCACCTGCCCTTTTTTACGGGCGTCGGATCGCTTTTTAGGCGATGCGGGCTCAGTTCTTTCCTGGTCGGGTCTTTCCGGCATATGCTTTTTCCTAGGTTCCCATGGCGCGCATCAACAGCAATACGGATTGCCCCATGGCAGCAAATGTCCGGCTGAGAAATTCACCCATGTACGGCAGGCTCATCCCGAGAAAAATCAAGCCGATGGCGATTTTCAAAGGCATGGCTACGATGAAGATGTTCATCTGAGGAATGGTCCGGGCCACCAGGCCGAGGGCGGCGCTGGTGATGAGCAGCGACACGATAACCGGGGCCCCGATTTTCAAGGCGACAACGAACATGTTCCCGGCCAGGTGAATGATGTGCTGCATGACATCTTGATTGAATCCGTAACCAAACAGGGGCACGAGCTGAAAACTTTCCACCATGGCCCGCAGCATGAATAAATGGGCATTGATCGATAGAAACACCAAAATCGCAATCAGGTTGTAGAAGGTCGCCAGGATCGGCACCTGGGCGCTGGTCGCCGGATCCATCACATTGGCAATGGCCATGCCCATCTGGTACCCGGCCATCTGCCCCGCCATCTGAAATCCGGCAAAAAGGGTCCGCACCGCCAGCCCGATAAGAATGCCGATCATCAATTCACAGGCTGCGGCCAGGGCCAGTTCGGGAATGGTGGCGAACAGAGGCCGCAGTTGGCCGCTCAAGAGCGGATGAAGGACAAAGGCGACCGCCAGGGCAAAACCGAATTTGAACAAGATGGGAATGGCGCGGCTATTGAAAATCGGCAGGAACATGAAGATGGCGCCCACGCGCAGGAAGATGAAAAGCAAAAGCTGCAACTGGGGCATCTCTACGGATATGGACAGCATCTTCTTTTTTTGCCTCTATAGGGTTTATCTTGCTCTTACTGTTTAAGTTTTTTGGGACTACAAAGCTCGAATAAGAGGATTCATATCGGTATCGCTATCGAAAATAGTTGCCGGGATGACTTTTCGGAACCGATTTTGATCCCGATTCCGGTAGTGATTTCGATCAAGGCTTTTGTCGGCAGCCTCAGCGGATATACATAGGAATACTGCTGAACAGGTTGTTGACGAAATCGATCATCAGCTGCAACATCCAGGGAAAGAACATCAGCAGGGCCAGGGCAACCACCAGCATTTTCGGAATGAAGGTCATGGTCATCTCATTGAGCTGGGTCACGGACTGAAAAAGACTGACCAGCAGGCCGACCACCAGGCCGGAAAGCAGCATGGGGGCAGCCAGCAAAATGGCCGTCTTGATGGCGCTGATAAATATTCCGGTGACGATTTCCGGTGTCATCGTTCTTTCTCCGCTTACAAAAAGCTTTTAACCAGGGACCCAATGATCAGGTACCACCCGTCGGCGAGCACAAAGAGCATCAGCTTAAACGGCAGGGAGACCATCACCGGCGGCAGCATCATCATGCCCATGGACAGGAGCACGCTGGCCACCACCATGTCGACGATCAGAAAGGGCACATAGAGCAAAAGCCCGATCTGGAATGCGGTTTTCACTTCGCTGATGATAAAAGCCGGGATCAGCACCGTCAGCGGCACATCATGCATGGTCCGCGGCCGGTCGATCCGGGAAATATCGACAAATAGGGCCAGCTCTTTCTCTTTGGTTTGCTTGAACATGAACTGCCGCACCGGCTTCACGGCGTTTTCAAACGCCTGGTCCCGGCTGATGGATTCATTGAGATACGGCTGCAGGGCATTGGTATTAACCGCCTGCCAGATCGGCGTCATGATAAATACGGTCAGAAACAGCGCGATCCCGATAATGACCTGGTTAGGAGGCATCTGGTGGGTACCCATGGCCTGGCGCAACAAAGACAGCACCATGACAATCCGCGTGAAGGAGGTCAGCATGATCAAAAGGGCCGGCGCCAGGGACAGCACCGTCATCAGCAGAAAGATTTCCATGATGACGGCGGGTTTGCCCAAACCGTCGCTGGAGTCTATGCCAACACTTAAAAAATTGCGTATCTGGGTTACGTTTTCGGCGTGGCACTCTGCCGGCCCACCGATCCAGAAAATGACGGCCAGGGCCACTAAGCATCCGCACTGTAAGATTTGTCTGCGCATAAGGCTTCCGTTGCTTGTCTCTTCGTGATGGTTGACTGCTGTCAATCTTAACTGGATCTTCGCAATAGCTATGCCAAACCGCACCGGTGCCGGTAGACAACAGATCCATCAAGTACAATTGTTAAATTATGATCTATATTTTCAATTAATTATCGTGGTGTCTCGAACCGTAGAATATCGTGGCCGCCGGGATGTGGAACGATGGGGAACGCTGCCAAAGCATTGACAGCGACGGTTGGAATTCTGACGCCGGGAAAATACCGCGGTACTTGCGGCCGCCCGGGATACAGGCCTATTGATCCTGTGGCTGGTCTGGGGTGGACTTGCTGCCCAATCGGTTTAACAGGCTGGAAAAGGTGGGTTGGACCGGTTGGGCTGCTAATTCGGCCACCAGTTCCCGATCTTCGATCTTGCTGAGCAGGGTTATATTGTCGCCGGTGATGCCTACCACGAGAATATCTCCGGGCACCTGGATCAGCGCGATGCTCTTTTTCGGAGCCAGCGACCGGGTGCTCAAAACGTTGATCAACTGTCGTCCGGATACCGGGCTGGCAGACCGGGTGACCCGTTTGAACAGGATCAGCACGCCGGCAGCCCCGCCCGCCATGAGCAGGAGAAAACCCAGCATTTTAATCAGGGTGGTGGTGAATTCTGGGTCGCTTGTCATTTGAGTTTCTTGATGCGCTCCATGGGGCTTACAATCTCGGTCAGCCGAATACCGTAATTTTCATTGACCGACACGACCTCACCCCTGGCGATAAGCTTCTGGTTGGCCATGATTTCCAGGGTTTCTCCGGTGGCCTTGTGCAGTTCGATGACCGAACCCTGCCCCAGCTTGAGCAGATCATGAATCAACATACTGGTTCTTCCGAGTTCAACGGTGATCTGCAAAGGAATATCAAGAATAAAATCAAGACTTTCTTCAAGCGAAGTCCCTTGGTCTCCAGGCGCACCGCCCTGTCCGGTCTGTTGCCCGCCTTCTGTGGCCGCACCCTGACCGCCCGGGGCTTTCAGGGCGGGGGTTTCCGTGTTACCGGTCTCGATTGTGTCGCTATTTGCCATCATCAGCGTCCTTTCGTTTCTACCTGACGAACTATCATTTCATCATGGCCGTTAGCTGAACGGCCCGATTTCCCTTTACGATGCCGGGAAAGCCTTTGTATTTCGGTACATTTTCTATATTGATGTTCAACGGATCGGCCGGGCCCTTGTCCAACCGGATGACATCGTCCACCTTCATATTGAGCAGATCACGGACCGTCTGATGGGTCCGCCCCAATTCGGAGACAACGGTTACATCGGTTTCCCTTATCAGAGCCTGCAGCTGGGAGCTGAAGGCATCCTCCAAATCCTTTTCGCGCAGGTACTTTGAGGAGAGTTTGTCCTTGATCGGCTCCAGCATCCGGTAGGAAACACACAGGTGCATGTTGCCTGAAAATTCGGCGCCGGTTACCGAGAGGACAATGACGATTAAAAGATCTTCCGGGCTTACCAAGTGGACATATTCGGGTTTGGTTTCCGTCTTCTTCAGGTTCACCTTTACGGGGAAGACGATCTGCCAGGCTTTTTCAAGATCGCTGAATATCTCGATCGAAAACTTGGACATCATCCGTTTTTCAATGAATGTAAACTCCCGGATATCTTCGAAAGGTTTACCGTCACCGCCGAACATGCAATCGATCAGGGAATAAACCAGGCTGGGTTCGATGGCCAGCAGGGAGGAACCAATCAAAGGTTCCATGGTAAATGCCGCGAAACTGGTCGGATTGGAAAAAGCTTGTATGAATTCACCATACTTCACCATTTCCGTCGAAACCATTTCCACCCCGATGGGTTTGTGCAGGGACGCACTCATGGTCGTTTCCAGGAGGCTCGAAAATTTGTCGTACACCTCCTCAAGGGCATAAAACTGGTGGCGCAGCATGGCCCCCTGGGCCATGAGATCATACTCTTTTACTTCAACTTCCTTTTGATCCGGCGTGTCGAACTCAAAATCGACGTCTCCCTGGTCCATGGCGCCCAGCAGCGCATCAATTTCTTCCTGGGAAAGTACATTTTCCGACATGGTAACCTCGCCTATTGGATGACAAACTCGGTGAAATAGATATTCGTGACTTCACCGGTCGTCATGAAGCTGTTGATTTCGTCGATCAACTGGTCTCGCAACGCCAGTTTACCGTCTACTGTATTGATATCCTCGGCTTTTTTGCTGGGCAGGATCATGAGCATGGCATTGCGGACCTGGGGCAGCCGCTGGTCCAGTTCCGAGCGCAGCACCTCATCCGCAAGTTCCAGTTCCATGGTGACCCGCAGGTAGCGGTTGCCGCCGGCCTCGGCCAGGTTCACCACAAATGAATCCAGGGAGTACATGGGACCGATGGTATCCGGCTCCGCTTCATCTTCCGCACCTTCCTCGGTAGCGGCCGTTTCCGTTCCGGCCACATTCATTTGGGCCATTTTACTCCAGAGCATGTAGAATCCACCGCCGATAGCAGCCATAAACATAAACACGGCAATACTAATGATGATGATGATTTTCTTTGACATTTAGGTCCTCCCCGGGTCCCGACCATCGGAAACCGATTAAGGGTGTGATCAATTTTCCGGAACCGGCATTTTATTTGGCAATGTCACCGGTCCATGCAGAACCGTACTCCACCCAAATGTTTAGCAAGAACAGTGCCATCATATGCAGCCTGACCATAATGACATCTAATTTGAAGATTTCCGTCCCTATTAGCCGGCAACTAAAAACTCTATAACTAACTGTTATTTATATTTTAATCATCAATTTTAGAGCCACACAGAATGAATGGGTGGGCAGCAGGCCCAGAGGGCCGTTTCTGAGAGGAAGCCGCAAAGTTGTCAATGCTTTGACGATTGGATCGCCGGCAGGACCCCCGTCATCCCGAATATGGATGAACGGCCGATCCACCCGCAGGCCCAGTCCAGGCCTGCGGGCGGCAGGAAAACCATATGGGTTGTTACTGCTTCAAGGGCCGGTGATGATTACCGTTTCATGCCAATGAGCGACGTCAGGATCTCATCGCTGGTGGTGATCACCTTGGCATTGGCCTGGAACGCTTTCTGGGTAACGATCATCTTGGAGAACTCGCTGGCAATGTCCACATTGGACATCTCCAGGTTCTGGGCAATGACCTTACCCAAGCCGGATACACCGGAAACGCCGCCGGTGGCGGACAGCGGGGCCCCCGAATCATTGGACTGGGCATAGAGATTGCCGCCCTTCTTGGTCAGTCCCAGCGTATTCGGGAAATTGTACAGGGAAACCTGCCACAGGTTTTCCTTGGCGCCGGTCGCCTTGGCGATGCCGGTGATAATACCGTCGTTTTCCATGGCGTAATCCCGGTGGGTCGACGCAGCGGTCACGTCGACCTGGATGTTAACCGGGGCTGCCGCCGGGGGCGAGGCCGGAAAGCCGCCGGTGATGTCGTACCCCTGTACGATTTGGTCGCCCGGGTTGACGAGGTAGCCGTTGCCGTCGAAGACGAAGTTACCGGCCCGGGTGTAGAACAGTTCAATGCCCGCGGGGCCGCCTTCGCGGACCTGGAAGAATCCCTGGCCGGAAATCGCCAGGTCGGTGGGGTTGCCGGTCGGTTCCAGGGAACCCTGCGCCAACTGCTCGGTAATCCCGGCCAGGGCTACACCGGCCCCGGGGTTGAAGCCCGATCCGCCGGTGGTCTCATTGAGCAGGTTTGAGAACTGGACGGTCGACCCCTTGAAAGCGGTGGTGGTGACGTTGGCGATATTGTCGCCGATAACCGTCATGGTATCTTTCTGAACGCCTAATCCGGAAATTGCGGTAAATAATGAACCTATCATGGTTTTTCCCCTTTGCTATGGTGTTGTTTACGAATATGTCTAAATTAACTGCTTATTTTGCGTATATCTTCAAGAGTCACTTCACGGCCGCCCACCAGAATGTAGGCGGTGTCATCCCGGAAATTGATTTCGGTGGCCTGACCGCTGAAGACTGTCTCGGTGGCGACCGGATTGCCGTTGCCGTCGACGGCCATGACTTCGATGAAGTAGGCGCCATCCGGAGCGGCGACACCCTGGTTGTCAAGTCCGTCCCAGGTGAACATGTGTTCCCCGGCGGCCCGGGCGCCACTGTCGATGGAGGTGACATACTGGCCGGCGCCGTTGTAGACTTTCACGTAGGTTTCGGCAGCAGCGTTATCAAGCCGGTACCTTAGATTACTGACAGTACCGTTGGTTAGATCGAAACTGTCTCCGACGGCTGTCACGGTCTTGCCCAGGTAGTCGGCGGCCCGGGAGTTATTGGCGGCCGCCTGGGTCGTCTTCAGCTGCTGGATCTCGGCATCGATGTTCTGCAAGGCCTCCAGTGAACTGAACTGGGCCAGCTGGGCCGTGTATTCGGTGCCGTCCATCGGGTTCAGCGGATCCTGGTTCTTCATCTGGGTCACCAGGAGTTTGAGAAAATCGTCTTTGCCCAGGACTGCACCGGAGGTACTTGCAGCGGTGTTGTCAGTTGTCTGAACAAAGTTTTCAATGGCGCTTATTGTCATTTTTCTATTCCTTGCTGGGCGTGACGCTTATTAAGCGAAAACGCCGATCAGGGTTCCTTCCGCGTCCTCATCCTCGTCGGCCGGCGTGGGCCGGGCCTGGTCATCACCGGGTGTATGGTCTCTACCGCCGTGATGCGCCGTACCCCGCCCATGCTTGGCAAAACCGCCCCGCTGACCAGCCGCGTCCTTTTCAGCGGGATCGCCGGTGGACAGGATCTCCACATCCAGCTTTTCCACATTGAGTCCCAGAGCATTGAGATCTGCACGCAGCTGCCCGATATTGTTCTCGATAATATCTCGAGCCATGGCGGTTTCGGCTACCATTTTGACACTGATCGTCTGGTCCTGGGCCAAAACCCTGAGCTGCATTTGACCCAGGGTTTCCGGCTTCAACTGAATCCGGATTTCATTGGCGCCGTTTTTAGGCTGGAGACGGATCCGTCTGGAAATCTGTTCAAGCACCCGCGCTTCGGAAACCCGTTCCAAAACGGTCTTGTCAGGTTCCGGTGCCGCCGTGGCGCTGCTAGTGGATGGGGCCTTGGGAGTGGCCGTTGCCGTTTCGGTCGGTTTGATTTTAGCATCCACGACTTCGGTCCTGATCTGCTCGCCGCCCTTCGCATCGCGAACAGCTTGCCCTTTAAGTCCGTCTTGGCTAAAGGGATCCCGTTCACCCTTAAGGAACTCTGTCCTTGCGCCCTCTTTTTCGCCCGCAGGTGCAGGGACCCCTTTGTTACCGGTTTTAACCGTTTTCAAACTGAATGTATTGCCTTCATGATCACGGGGAACATGCAAAGATTCCGGACTTTTACTCTTTATAGCTTTGGCCCGCATTGTTTCGGCGGTTTCAACCTTTGTCCAGGTACTCCGAAGCTCCGGTCCCGCGCCTGTTTTTCCGGCCTCCATCTGCGGCTTTTCTGTTGCGGATAGGCCGGTGGCGAAATTTTTAGGACTCAATGAATTCGGAGCGCTTTTGGCCTGCGGTGCCGCCGCTTTTACAGCCGCCGTTGCACCTGGCCTGTTTTCCGTCACAAGCTTGGAATCGTGTGCAGAGGCTGCCGGCTTTGCAGCGGCCGTTTGGTCACCGTTGAGGTCGGGAGTCTTGGGCAAGTCAACCTTAACAGCAGCTGCTTTGGCGACTTTGGTCTTGTCAATAATTTCGTCGGCGTTCGGCCGGTTTACACGGCTGCCCGGATGTGCGCTTTCTGTTTGGCGAATTACCTGCGGATCACCTTTTATTCCAGTGGCCTTAATCTTGTCTACGGCCTGTCGTACCCGGGTTTGAAGGTCATTTTTGGAATCGTGCGCTACTGGTCGGTCACCGGCTTTTTCCGTGCCGGTGCCACCTTTTTTAATTACGTCAGCCAGGTGCGGGTTGCTGGCGTTTGGGGCCATCTGGGCCGCATCGGCGTTCTTCAAATTCAGTATCCGAATGGCAGCGCCCTTGCTCCGCTTATCGGGGGACAAAGCCTGGGAGGTCACGGCACCGTTCATCGCTTCTTGAGTTGCTCCAGTTTTCACCGTCTCAGGCCCCGCAACCGGTGGGGTTGCCTTCTGAGTGGGTCCCCTGCTTAGGCGCTTGATGAGCGCAGCGGTAAAACCGTCCAGGTCCTGTTTGGCCCGACCCATACTGTGGTGGGATTCACCTGTTTCCAAAACCGACCCGGCATGATTGGGGGTTGCTGCAGCCTTGCCGCGTTCACCGTCGGCACCAACGGTTTTGATTGGTCGGCGCCCGGCCGGCCACGCGCGTATGATCTCATTCAGGACGTCGCCCAATCGGATTGGCTGCGCATCCTTGGCGGCCAGATCCAGACCGGCGGCATCTGCCGGCAGGTCTTCAGATTTGGCCTGACTTTTTTTCGATACCATGCGCAGCGACGCTAAAAAGTCCGCCCCACTCTCACCGGCGCCACCGGCCTTTTTTCCGGCTGCGGTGATACCGGCCTTGCCGGTTGCTTTGCCGAGTTTGCCTTTGCGACCAGCGTTGTCGGTTTGAATGTCAAAAAGCTCAAGTTGCATGTGAATCCTCATCTAATAGTCGTGCAGGTTTCCAGTTGGCCATCTGAAATTGCAGGGCCTGTGCCATCCATCCAAAAAAATGCGGCCAAGATCCCAGACGAATTAAAGCCAATTAAATTTTATAAATTTTCAGATAGTTACACATATGTTCCGACACGGACATTTTTTCTCGATCTCGGACGGCACATGCACCCGGACCGCTGGATAGGCAAGTTTTTCCGGAACAGGGGTAATCTTTTCCGCCTGTAAGGCTCAAGGCGAAAAGACCGGGACGCATCAAGACCGATAACGGATCACGGCCAGGTGAAGATCGGTATTGAGCGGGCTGTAATGGGTTGCTGGATTGCGGTTGCGGCAGGCTCAGCTTTACTGGCGATTAAACAGGCTGATCGCGGTTTCGTCGGCAGACTTCATCTCTTGCTTGCGAATTTTCTCGCGGTGGGCTTGCAGACCTTTTTCCTTGAGGTTTTCTAAAATCTTACGCCCCTTCATGGCTTCTACGACCTCATCCCGTTTGGCTGTCAGGTTCTCCTCGAGTCGGTCAAGAGCCTGCTGCATTTCGTAGGCTTTGATGGATAGTCGTTTGAAATATTCGGTATAGAGTCTTAGATCGGCAATCCGGGCCCCTGCGGCCCCAATCCGCCGCAGCCTGGCGCCCCAGCGTTCTCGTGAGGCGATCAGATCCTGGAGGGCCTGCGACCGGGCGTTGAACTGTTCCTGGATCGCAGCGAGCTCTTTTTGCAGGGCTTCTTCAATATGCTTGCGCTGGGTAAGCAGCGGCTCGAGGGTGAAAACGTACATAGTGTTCCCGGATTCGTTGGAAAAAAGACCTTGGCCGGCCTATGCGGGTTGTCGTGATATCAATCGCTGGCGGTCAACTCCACCAGCCGCTGAAGCCCTTCGTCATAGGAAACTTTCTCATCGATTCCCTGGCAGAGATAAGCATTGATATCGTCGAGCATGTCAATGGCCTGGTCGATTTTAGGACTGCTGCCTTTCACATAGGCTCCGATATTGATCAGGTCTTCCGCTTTTTTATGCGTCGCCAGGATCGCTTTGATCATGCCGGCCGAGTTTTGCTGGCTCTCGGTGGTGATGTCGACCATAACCCGGCTGATGCTTTTCATCACGTCGATTGCCGGATAATGGTTCTGCATCGCCAGGTCACGGGACAACACAATGTGCCCGTCAAGGATGGAGCGCACGGCGTCGGCAATGGGTTCATCCATGTCGTCCCCTTCAACCAGAACCGTGTAAAGACCTGTTATGGTACCGTAATTTGACGACGTTCCGGCTCGCTCCAGTAATTTCGGCAGTAGGGTGAAGACCGACGGGGTGTAGCCCTTGGTTGTGGGTGGTTCACCCAGGGCCAGGCCGATTTCCCGCTGGGCCATGGCAAAGCGGGTCACGGAATCCATCATCAGGTTGACATGCATGCCCTGGTCCCGGAAATACTCGGCCACGGCGGTGGCAATGAACGCCCCCCGCATGCGGATCAGCGGCAGGTGGTCGGAGGTGGCCACCACCACAACCGACCGCCGCAATCCCTGCGGACCGAGTTCCTTCTCGATAAAATCGTTCAATTCCCGCCCCCGTTCACCGATCAGGGCGATGACATTGACATCGGCGCTGGTGTTGCGGGCGATCATGCCCATCAGGACACTCTTGCCAACCCCGGATCCGGAAAAAATACCCATGCGCTGACCACAGCCTACGGAAAGCAGCCCGTTGATGGCCCGGATACCGATATCCAGCGGCTGATTGATGCGCTTGCGCTCCAGGGGATTGATGGGATTCGCGTAAATCGGGTAGGCCGCTTTGCTCGGGATGGGCCCCTTGCCGTCAATCGGATTGCCGAGACCGTCGATCACCCTGCCCAGCAGACCGTCTCCAACCGCAATGGTCGCACGTTCGTTGCGGGCCACGACCAGGCTCCCCGGTCCAATACCGCGAATTTCTTCCAGCGGCATCAACAGCACCCGGTTGCCGCGAAAACCTTGTATCTCGGCCCGGATAGCCGGCTGGTTGCCCATGGGATGGATATCGCAAATCGCGCCGATACGGCTGGCGGGACCATTGGCCTCGATCACCAAACCAATGACCTTGGTCACCTTCCCGCAGAGCATCATCGGGTCCACCTGAGCCAGGCGGTTTTGATAACGTTGTAAGTCGATATATCGGTCCATAACTACTTGGTATATTGGGATTTTTCCAACTCATCGGCAAAAGCGGCGTCGATTTGATCGAGCTGGCTCTCAATGCGGGCATCCACCGTGCCGAAATTGGTTTCCACGACGCATCCGCCCGTGGTGATGGCCGCATCGGCTTCGAAATGGACATTTTCGAGTTTTTCCACGTGCGGCAAAAATTCGAACAAAGACGTCTGGACAGCCTCCAGGTCTTGGGGGTTAATCCTGATTTTGACCTTCTCGTGGTTAATGACTTTATCGAGGGCTCCCTTTACGACGTTGAGCACTATCTGCCGGTCAAGTGATATTTCCTGACCAATTATTCTACGCGCCACCGCCAGGGCCAGTTCAACTGATTCCGTCTCCGCTTTCAGATAGAGCTGTTGGCGGTATTTTTCGATATCCATGTAAGCCCGGCGCAGTTTCTGAATCACACTCTCCAACTCGGTGGTCACCGCCTGCTTGCCCTTTTCCAGGCCCTGGGCCAAACCTTCCTCACGGGCCTGCTGTTTTTCCAGTTCAAAGGCGTGCTGCAGCTTGTCGGACTCGCTCGGGCCCGCCTCCGCGACGGCTTCCATGCGCTGGAAGGAGTGGTCCTCTTCTGCGTCGCTTCCCCGCACCACGCTGGCGTCATCCGGTAAATCCGGAAAGTTGTGAAAACGCATGGATTCGCGCTGGACCGGATCATTTCCAAATGCTTTACGCAATGAACTCTTCGCCCCCTCTGCCACTGATGATGAGTTCGCCCTTTTCTTCCATGTCCTGGATCAGCTTGGTGATCGTCTGCTGCGAATTTTCGACGTCCCGCATCCTGACCGAGCCGGCGGATTCGATTTCTTCCTTGACCATATCCGCGGCGCGGGTGGACATATTCTTGAAAATTTTGCCTCTTACCTCCTCCGAAGCCGCCTTGAGCGCAATCGCCAGCTCCTTGGTTTCCACCTTGCGCAGCATGGCCTGCAACCCCTTGTCATCCACAAAGACCAGGTCTTCAAAAACGAACATCAACTGTTTGATCTCGGCGGCCATCTCCGGGTCGTCGTCTTCAATCTCATCCATGACGAGCTGGGAGGTAGCGGCATCGGCCTGGTTCAGGATTTCCGCCAGCTGCCCGATACCGCCCACCTTGTGGGTCACCGTCCCCTGTTCCTTGCTCAACACTTCTTCGAAGACCCTTTCAATTTCATCGATCATCCCGGAGACGATCTTTTCCGAATTTGCAATCCGCAGGGCAATTTCCGTCTTTTTTTCGTCCGGTAGCCGGCTCAGGACTTCACTGGCCATCTCGGGCTTCAGATGCACCAGGATGACCGCAATGGTCTGCGGATGCTCTTCCCGGATGAGCTGGACGAGATGGTCCGGGTCCAGGGCAAACAGGGACTTCAAGTTGGAGGGTTTGGGGATATCACGCTTATAACTTTTGGGTTTCTTCGTTTCTTCAGGCGGTTGCGGCTCTTCGATCTGCTTTTTACCACCCTGGGCAGCCCCCTGCAAGGCCTTGACAAAGTCCTCGGCGACCTGTTCGACCAGGTCTGGGGAAATGTCTCCCATTTGGGATAGATGCCCGGCCAGAAGCTTATTCTCATCCTTGTTCAGACGCTCCATGATGGCCGTGCGGGTATCCTCTCTGAGTGATTTCAGGAGAATGGCCACTTTAACCGATCCGGCGAGGTTTGCTGTCTCCATTTACTTTTCGTCCTTTATCCAATCTTTCATGATATCCACGCCGCCTTCGCTGGCAGCCAACAACAGCTGAGTGGCCTGTTCCTGATAGGGCAGTTTGGCCAGCTGGTTGCCGCCCTCGGCTTCGCTCACCGTAACGGGCAGCTGTTTGAGCATTTCAACCCCCTGGGCGCCGCCGGCGGTCAGCCAGCGGACGACGGGCCGCACGATAAAGAGGAAGGCAAACATCATAAAAACAACGAGTATGCCGTATTTGTAAAAGGGCGCATACTGTTTTACCTGCTCCAGCAGGCCCGGTTCGGGCTGCGCTTGGGCTTCCACCGGTTTGGTGGTTTTAAACGGGATGTTGGCCACTTCAATGGTGTCGCCCCGGGCTTCGTTGTAGTTGACGGCGCTTTTTATGATATTTTCGAGTTTGGCCATCTCCTCATCCGTGCGTGGAATATAAATAAAGTCGCTGGTGCCGTCCTTGTTCTCTACCTGCCGGTAGTGGCCGTCGATCATGACCGCCACGGAAATATGCTCCACCTGTCCGGTGGGCGCCACCACCCGGCTGACGACTTTGCCGATCTCGTAATTCACAACCCGGTCAGCGGTTTGGTGCGTCGTTCCCCCGCTAGTGGTTGTCTGCTGGGCGCCGCGGGAGGTCATATTGGGCACAGCGCCCGGGACACCGGACGGTGCCGATTTGAGGGTGCTGGAGGTCTGGTCATGCACCTTCTCGCTGCGGACCACCCGGTTGTCCGCCAGGTAGCGTTCCTCAGTGTGCTCGCGCTGGTTGAAATTGATGGCCGCACTCAACCGGACAATCGCCTTGCCGGTCCCCAGGGCGTTTTCCAACATGGTCTTGACCCGATCCTCTAGCTTTTTCTCGAGGGTTTCCTGGAAGACGAGCTGGTCCGTTGACAGGGTGCTCTCCTTGGCCCCCTTTTCGCCGCGGGTCAGCAGTTTGCCGTAGCTGTCCACGATGGTGACGTTTTGCGGGTTCAGACCGGAGATGCTGGAGGAGACCAGGTTCACGATCCCCTGGACCTGGTTGTGGTTCAATGTGCGCCCGGACCTGAGTTTTAAAATGACTGATGCCGTGGCCGGTTCGTCCTGCTCGGTGAAAATAGACTTATTGGCCATGACCAGATGGACCCGGGAACTTTCCACTTCATCGAACCGGTTGATCGTGCGGGACAACTCACCTTGCAGGGCGCGCTGGTAATTGACATTCTGCATGAACTCGGTCATCCCCAGACGGGTATTGTCAAACAATTCAAATCCCACCGAACTGCCCTGGGTGAGACCCTGCGAAGCCAGTTCCAGCCGCAGTTCGTAGACCTGTTCCTGAGGCACCAGGATCGATTTCCCGTTGGCGGCAATCTGGTAAGGGATTTTGCGCTCTTTCAATTTTTCGTAAATCGCCGCCGAATCCTCTAGCGAAAGATCCGAAAACAGAGTCTGGTACTCCGGCCGGGCAGCCCACGTCGTAAGCAGGATGAAACCGGTCAGGGTGGCAGCCACAAGCAGGAGAAGTCCTATCTTCTTGCCGGTGCTCAGACTGTCGGACAGTACTTTCAACTGGCCGGGGATATCTTCAAACGCCATTTTTTCTGCTCCTTTGCCGGTTAAACGGGCATCCGCATGATGGTTTCATAGGCCGATACGATTTTGTTCCTGACCTGCATGAGCAGCTTGAACGAAATCTCGGCTTTCTCCATTTCAATCATGGTCCGGTGAATTTCCTTGCCCTTGTTCATGGCGAGTTCTTCGATGGACCGGTTGGCGAGGTTGTGGTCCTGCTCCACCTTGTTGATGGCGCCGCGCAGCATGTTGCCAAATCCGCCCGGCGCGTTCCGGGGAGGCTCAATTTTGGTATTGCCGGGGGTTGGCAGGCTCTTTGCGACCGCATCGATACTGATGTTTTTCATTTTATTTACCTATTTCCAGAGCTTTGAGCGCCATATCTTTGGCGGATTTAATGGCGGCCGTGTTGGCCTCGTAGCCGCGTGTGGCGGACAGAAGGTTCACCATCTCCTCCATCATGTTAATATTGGGGATGGCCACATACCCTTTTTCATCGGCGTCCGGATGTCCAGGGTTGTACTTCAACAGGGGCTTTTTGGAATCGTTGATGACGCCGGCCACCTTCACCCCGTTTTGCTTGGCGCCGATGGTCTCGCGCATGACATCGCTGAAGGAACTCTCGACCGGCTCGGTAGTGAAAACGACGTCTTTCCGCTTGTAGGGTCCGCCTTCGGGAGTCCGGGTAGTGTGCATGTTGGCCAGGTTACTCGAGATGACCGTCATCCTGACCCGCTGGGCCGTCAGCCCGGAAGAGCTGATTTTAAGGGCATCGATAAAATTCATGTTGTCCCTCCTCGGATGACTTCTTTCAGCATCCTGAATTTTTTGGAAATAGTTTGAGCAAGCGCGTTGTATAGCAGGTTGTTCTCCGCCAGGTTACTCATGCTGCGATCGAGGTCCACGGTGTTCTGATCCCCCTTGTTGATCAGTTTCTCGTGCTCGACAAAGCGTGTCCGGATGCCGCCGGTATCCTGGACACCCTCGGAAAAATGGTCCTGGTTGGTACTGGTCATCTGCATGCCGTCGGCTGCGCGCGCATGAATCCGGTCGGCCTCTTCGTCCATGACGATGTCAAAGGATTTGAAGCCCGGGGTGTCCGCATTGACAATATTCGACAGAATTACATTGTGTCGTTGGGACCTGAAATCCAGAACTTTTTCCAGAATTGAAACGGTACCGCCGAACAGGGCCTTGTTTTCCATGTTTTCTCCGCTTGTCAGGATTTCATTGTCACCGGCTTCACCTCAGAGATAGGCGGCAGCCGGTTCGCTGCCATTCTAGCGTAGTTAATCAGCAAATATCATACCAGTCCGTTGGCCGGCTTTCAGGCAGCATTCTTCTCTCGATACTCTTTCAGTTTGTTGCGCAGGGTCCGGATGCTGATTCCCAGCATCTCGGCCGCCTGGGTACGATTGTCATTGACCTTTCTCAGGGTGCGGGCAATCAGTTCTTTCTCCATTTCCTTAACGGACATACCCGGGCGCAGCTCAATGGTATTGGCCCGGCCCGCGGGCTCATCTTCCAGCAAGATCTGACCGGCCGGCAGTTTCCCGCCGCTGGTGATAATCACGGCCCGTTCCATGGTATTCTCAAGCTCACGAATGTTCCCCGGCCAAGCGTAGGCTTGCAGTTTACGGGCCGCATTGGCTGTCAGCGTGAGGCCAGGTTTGCGGTTTTCCCGGCAGAACTTTTGGATGAAATGTTCGGCCAGAGGCACGATATCATCCGGTCAGCTCCGCAGGGGCGGCAAGGTAAACGGTATGACATTGATGCGATAATATAGATCTTTGCGAAACTTACCTTCTGCAACCGCCTGTTTGAGATCGACGTTGCTGACCGCAATAACCCGTGTGTCGACTGGCACCGGCTGGTGGCCGCCCAACCGGTCGATTTCCTTCTCCTGGAGCACCCTGAGCAGTTTGGCTTGCAAAGGCAACGCCATTTCCGATATTTCATCCAGTAAAATGGTACCCTGGCTGGCCAGTTCGAACTTACCGATTTTCCGACCGACCGCGCCGGTGAAGGCCCCTTTCTCGTGGCCGAACAGCTCACTCTCGGCCAGCTGTTCAGGCAAAGCGGCACAGTTTAAAGCTACAAAGGGATGCGCGCTAACCGTGCTGTGATGATGAATATAGGCCGCCAGAAGCTCCTTGCCGGTACCACTTTCGCCCAAGATGAGGACGGTGGCCTGGCTTTGGGCAACATTTTCAGCCAGTTGCAGCAACTCTCGAACTTGCGGGTCCCGGGTCACGATACGTTTGTCGCGGGTACCTGAAACTGGCGTTTCGACAGGTGCGCAACCGTCATCGGCCGGGACAATCGCCCTTTGCAGGGCCAGGACCAGGGTCTCCGGATGAACCGGCTTGAGCAGATAATCCACCGCACCGGCCTGCATGGCCGCTACCGCACCCCGGACCGAACCTGTTTCGGCGGTGGCGATCACCGGCAAGTGAGGTGTCTGGCTGCGTATCTCGGCCAGCAACTGGGCGTAATCCATACCCGGCAAATCAGTATCCGCTATCACCAGGTGGTATTCATCCCAGTCCACGTCTTGCAGGGCCGCTCGCGCGGCAGCGCGGATATCAATCCGATGGCCGCTGTCAGCCAAGGCCATCTCTAACGGTTTGGGTATCGTTCCGGCTCGGTCTATGATCAGGATAGTGTCCAAACGGTGTTCCTTTGCATACAAGTCCCCCGAAATTTAAAGACTGAATCGTAACCGGATAATCGCAAGATGCATGCCAGCCAATCCTCATCGGTTGCAGCGGATGCGTGGATTAAGGTCTGTGAATAATGATCAGATACGCTTTTTTCTGTATTATTTACAGTCGTTTGAAAAAATACGGGTACTTGCTAAAAATAGAGACACCTCCAAAGTAACCTCAGATCGGCAGGACCGTTTTCATATCCGCGCGGCTGTCAAATCCGGAACTCTGTTGTGTCAAGGTGTTGACGCCTTAGAGGTCTTTAAGCGAAATCAAAACCGAAGCAGTTATCCAGTGGATGCGCTTTGTGGCTACGCTCCATTTCAACGGAGGCAAGTGGTGGAAACAGATGACGGTAGTGGGCAGCCTGTTTCGCCACGGCTTCTCAATCAGACCATTGAATATGGACAGCATCTTGGTAAAAATTAGCGATGCTCCTCCCGCAGAGCGGGAGGCATCAGGAAGCCCCCACAAGGGGGCTGACTTTGATTTCCGGGTTTGACCTCCCCTTTAAAACGCGCAGAGCATCGCAGGAAAGGGCGACCATAATTTAGCTTGGGGCGAAGTGCTTGTCTGAACGCAGCGAGTTGTGCTGAGCGCGCCCTTTCCGAGAAGCGCAGGGCAGCCCGCAGGGCCGCGTCTTATGGGCGTTTTCTTTCACGCGAAAGAAAATGAACAAAATGATTTATAATAACAGGTAGTTTAAGTCTTTTTCGTAACTGACAAAGATGGCATATTTTCCCCGGACCGGTAGAACCTCTCCGGGTCGTTTACCAGGGGTGGAGGGTTTAGATCGTGACTAAGGTATGCGGAAGATCAACACGAGGGGCTATATTTTGTGCCGTTTGATCTTCTCAACCAGGGTGGTCCGGTTGAGATGCAGCAGCTTGGCGGCCCGGTTCTTGATCCCGTTGGTTTTTTCAAGAGACTGGATAATCAGTGACTTCTCGAATTCGGTAACCGCCGAATTGAGGCAGATACCGTCACTGGAAATCTGGATACCAGACGGGTTGAATTGACGGGCGCAGTCTTGAAAACGGTCCGGTAGATCCGCGATGGCGACGGTACCGCCTTCATTGAGCACCACCAGGCGTTCAACGATGTTTTTGAGTTCGCGGACATTCCCGGGCCAGGAAAAGTCCATCATGGCCGCCATGGCATTGTCCTCCACCTGGGGCGACTGCATGCCCTTTTCCTTGCAGATCATGTTTATGAAATGGTGGATCAGCAGGGGGATGTCCTCGCGACGTTTTTTGAGGGCGGGCAACTTGATGGGGATGACATAAAGCCTGAAAAACAGATCCTGTCGAAACTTACCTTCTGTGACCGCCTTTTCAAGATCCCGGTGGGTAGCGGCAATCACGCGTACATCCGTGCGGTGGGTGCGGCAGCCGCCCACAGGCTCAAATTCCCCTTCCTCGAGTACCCGCAGCAGTTTCACCTGCAGGTCGGGGCTCATATCGCCGATTTCATCCAGGAAGATCGTCCCACCTTTGGCGGCATCAAATTTACCGGTTTTAGAGTTAGCCGCACCGGTAAAGGCACCCTTTACTTGCCCGAACAGTTCACTTTCGAGCAGGTTTTCAGGGATAGCACCGCAGTTGATCGTAACGAACGGCTTATCGCACCGGCTGGAAAGGTTGTGAATGGCACGGGCTACCAGGCCTTTGCCGGTGCCGGTTTCGCCATTGAGCATGATGGTACTGCCGCTGTCGGCCACTTTTTCAACCAACCGGAAAACTGTCTTGATCTCACTGCTTTCGCCCACGATGCCGTGGCGGGATACCTGTGCGGGCGCCTGAAAGTCCTGGTCATCAACACTGTTTTGATTGTCAACGGCAAGGTTCAACATAATTTGGCTCCTGGATTTTAGGGTGGTTGCGTGTTGGCAAGGAGATTGAGCAAAGAGTGTGCCACCAGTTGGCCAGGAATGGATTGATAATATTTTATAAATAATTTCAGATATTTAAAATATTTAAAATTCAGGTGGCGTCAATTGGCTGGTTTTAAGCAGGCAGAATTTTTTGCATAATGCAAATAGAAAAAGGGCACCAAAAGGTGCCCTTTTTGCGCCAGGCATTGATACCCGGCGGTTTATACGCATACGCATTCATTTGCAACTTGCAAATTAATTGCAAGTTGCAACAGACGTTTTTTAAATCACTCTTTCCGGACTTTAAAATTGTGACTTGGCGGCCTCCAGGCTGTCGTGAATCGGTAGTGAACTGGTTTCCGCGAACTCCTGCAGTTCCTCCTTGAGAGCGGCTGTACCGGCCACCCGGGTATGCACCTTGGCGGCTCCGCATTTGTCGATGACCTGGATGATCAGTTTTATCAAGGACATATTTGTCTCTTTGACCCCTGTAAGATCCAGAATAAACTTGCCGAGCCCGTCGGCTTTCATATCTTTGAGCCGCGAGCCGATCAGACCCTCCACTTCCACCCCGATGGGCCGGGTGATCTTGGGAGGCAACCGCAGGATCGTGATGCTGTCCTTGATTTTGAAATATTTTTCCGCCGCGCCGGCGGTGTCCTTGCCGGATTTTTCTTCCAGTTTGAGCACACCTTGCACCCTTTCAATCAACTGTTCCCCTTTGAAAGGCTTTACGATGTAATTCTGAACCCCCATTTTGACGATCTGCATGACATTGTCTTTGCCTGACTCGGCGGTCAGCATAATCACGGGAATGGCTTTCAGCTCGTCGTCTTTCTTGAGTCTTTCCAGCATCTCGATGCCGGTCATGACGGGCATGGTAATGTCCAGGACAATCAGGTCCGGTTTTTCGCGGGCGGCCGTATCCAGACCAATCTGCCCGTTTTCGGCTTCAACCAGTTCACAGTCATAGGGCTTGAAAGCCTTTTTCACAATCATCCGGATCGTTTTGCTGTCATCTACCGTCAATACTTTCAAAGGCATGATAATCCTCCTGTTTTTTTAGGATGCCTTATGTGGTTGAACCTCGGTGCGGGGTTACCATTTATAATCGCGTGCAAACGTTCATATACTTGTCGATACAGCTAACCTATCGGCAAATTGGTTCAAACCTTTAGTCTTTTTTGCCGTTTGGCCAACTGTCTGCTTTCCCGTGAGAGGAAGTGCAAAATTGATACCATTTATAGTGTTCAATGAAACCGGATGATTTTAAAATTAGGGTTAAAGTTTTCGAAAAAACATCCAATATGCATAGTAGACCCTGCGCTGTGTAAATGGCACAATAATTGCTGTAATACCTACTGATTTTCTGTGAACACTAACCTAAAACCCGGGGAATAAACATGGCGCTGAAACTCACGCTAAAACCAAACGAAAAAATGATCATCGGTGGAGCGGTCATTACCAATGGCAACTCCAAATCCAACCTCATCGTTGAAAACAAGGTCCCCATCCTGCGGGAGAAGGACATCCTCAATGAACCCGAGGCCAATACGCCGGGCCGGCGGATTTATTTTGCAATTCAGCTCATGTATATCGACGAAACGAATGTGGTGGCTCACCACAACAGCTATTGGGCGCTGGTAAAAGATTTTTTAGGGGCCGCGCCCAGCCAGATAGCGGTCATCGATAATATGAATGAGTTCATCCTGCAGAGACAATACTACCAGGCTTTGAAGTTGTGCCGGGAACTTATCGAATACGAAGAGGAATTGAACAAACATGTATAAGCAAAAGCCGATTGACGCCTACAAGAGCGTTGACAAGGTTACCATGTCGGGCCGGGATGTCGAGGCTGAGGTGCTCACCAAGGCCGCCATCAAACTGAAAGCATGCCAGGACAACTGGGACATCGATCAGAAGGAACGCGAAACCGACCTGAAGCAGGCCCTGGACTACAATCAACGGATCTGGACGATCTTTCAGGGCGAGTTGTCCAGTGACGACAATCCTTTGCCGGTGGAAATCCGCCGTGACCTACTGCGTCTCAGCGCGTTTATCGACAAACGCACCCTCGAGCTCACCGCCTTTCCAGAAAAGGAAAAACTCAACATCCTCATCGCCATCAATCAGAATATCGCGGCCGGATTACGCCAAACGCCATAATCAGCCCGGCCAGACCGCCGACGGGCGACGCACACAGGGCGAAACCCGTCGAGCTCCCCCGCCCCTCCTTTGAACCATCAGTTTCTAATATATGGTGACCCGTATAAGTTCAAAAACCGCGGCCTTTCAATTCTTTCAGGCGCACCGGCAGCGGTAATCTCGGTTCCAACGGATCCTGTTTTAGAACGACAAGATTTCTAATTTTCTAATTTTTCTAAAGTTTTTTACCCACTACCCGATAAACTCTTCGAAAGGCGCAGCGTATCCGGCGTTGAGAGGAGCTCCCGGAAGTGACTGCGCCGCAATCCCGGAACATAAGGTTCCACTATTAAAAAGATTGGCAAGAACGCCAATCCAATTCCTAGAAAAGGAGAACGAAAATGGCTATGAACTCAATTGCATTAACCGCCGGCATGCGTCAGAATCTTTTCAGCCTGCA
>Ga0126334_10000013_pt1 | contig 87632 bp, 75 predicted proteins | sample InaspJWI49metaG_FD_94491 | JGI IMG/M metagenome (GOLD analysis project Ga0126334, IMG submission 94491) | Marine gutless worms symbiont microbial communities from Oahu, Hawaii - Inanidrilus sp. 2 OAHU.JWI-49 metaG | ecosystem: Host-associated > Annelida > Digestive system > Unclassified...
ACATCAATTGAAAAAGATCGAAAAATGGCTTAACAATCGCCCTAAAAAGTGTCTAAATTTTAAAACACCGGCCGAAGCCTTTAAAGCCGAGTGTTGCACTTAAACGTTGAATGCAGGTTTTAGGATGATTCCCACCTTCGTTGCCAGCCTCGGCTTTATAATGGTCCTATTGGGCTATGCGGCCGTGGGCAGGGCACAGCCTTCGCAAGTCAGTCACATCTTAAAACAGCTTGAAATTCTTGAAAAAGAACCCGACAACCTGAGGCCGGAACAACGCCGGGCCATCCAGAATATTAGGGCCATCATTGAACGCTACCCGGGAAAAATCGCTGCACCACCACCTCACGTGGTAGAACCGTGCAAACGGGAAATGATCAATAACGAAGACGGCACGTTTACGTTTGTAATTGAAACGGAAAGAGACTTACAGGCCTGGTTGCTGCCGGTGAACTCAAACGAGTTCAACCAGGGAATGAACTGGCACGATGCCAGAGAGAGGGTGAAGGAATACAATCTAAACGGTATCCGCGGTTGGAAGCTGCCACCGGTAGAAGTATTGTACGGGATTCATAAGGTGAGCAGTGAGTGCCCCAGTAAGTTGGCAAAGGTCACCGGCGCCCCCATTATTCGCGGCCAGTTCTATCACTTTGCTTACTGGACTTCTAACGAATTCTCCTTTGTCGATGCCAGCGAAAAATACCATGCCGATGCAGTGTCTCTATACAGCGGCAACGTTATTCATGAAAGAAAAGAGAACATCGGCATTTTGTGGCCTGCAAAATTGATAAGCAAAGAGTCAATTTCAGACATAAAAAAGAAGGAACTTCCAATGGATTAACCTTTCAATTCACCATCAAAATCAATCTCCAAACTGTCATCAATTCATTCCGACCCTCAAATTCAAAAAGGAACCCGGCAGACCGGGCACGCCTGAAGACGCGAGCCGTCCTTCTCCCTGAAATCCCATAGGTTTAGATTATTTTGTGTTTTCTAAGAAATCGTATATAATGCCTGCATGGCTTATTTTATCGGGCGCCATAATCCTCTCAATAGTTACATGTAGAACCTGTCTCAAATAACGGATTTTGGTACAAAGACAAGGCGGCCGCGAATATCAACCCGGAGTAATACCTAAGTATTTTGATGACTTGATATGAGCGCCAACGCCGAGTTTGGGCCAATCCGTCGTCGCATCGGGCCTATGCCGGACAAGAAGACTTTTTTGAGATGGGCTCTAATCAAAATCCGTTGACCTGCATCTGCCTCTATTGTCCCGGTGCTCGTTATGTCGTTTAATCATAGCCGTCCAAGGAGCGCATCCATGCTGATGAAAAAGTACCTGGGGCAGATCATGGAAGACATCGGGTTCATCACCCGTCCCCAACTAGAAGAGGCCCTCCAGAAACAAAAAGAAATCATGGATGAAAAAATCATGCGGGAGCGACTGCAGCGGGTGAAGCTCGTCACGGCCGCCCGGCGTATGAAAGATCAGGAGATGACGCCCCTATTGGGTCAAATCTTGATCGACATGGGCCTTGTGAGCCCCGCCCAACTCGAACGCGGCCTCAAGGAGCAGGAAAAGTCCTTAGAGACCTTCCTTTCATTGGAAAATCGAAAATTGGGCGTTACCATAGAGATCGGTTCCATCGTCAACTCAACGCTCAATTTGGCGGAAGTCCTCTATCTGATCATGATCCACGCCAACCGGGTAACCAACTCGGCTGCCAGTACGCTGATGCTCCTGGATGAAGAAACCGGCGAACTGAACTTCAGTGTGCCGACCGGCCCCAAGGAGGACAAACTGGTCGACATTCGAATCCCCAAAGGTGAAGGCATCGCCGGTTGGGTGGCAGAAAACGAACAACCATTGCTGGTTGCGGATGTACGCGAAGACCCCCGTTTTTATGCTAAAATCGATGAAAAGTTCGGATTTCAAACCAAGTCCATTCTTTGTGTCCCCCTGAAAGCCAAAACCAAACTGATCGGGGTTCTGGAAGTTATTAACAAACAAAAGGGCGGCAATTTCAACCAAGAGGATGAATTACTGTTGAGCATGTTCGGGTACCAAGCCGCGGTTGCCATCGAGAACGCCCGCCTTTATAGCGAGTTGCAAGAGGAGTTGACGAGTAGCCGTCACAATATTGAGGCGCTGCGCGAGAGTGAAACCAAATATCGACACCTGGTGGAAAAGCTGGATGACATCATCTGGACCACGGATCTGCAATTGCGCACCACCTATGTCAGCCAGTCTATCGAAAAGAACCTGGGCTTCACACCCGAAGAACGCGTGTCCCAAAAACTCGAGCATCAGCTCACGCCGGAATCCTATGGCGACATTGTCGATCTTTTGTCCGGCGAAATGGAACGGGACAACCAACCGGGGGTCGACCCCAACCGGCGTGTGCGGGTGGAGACCGAATTCGTCCACAAGAATGGCTCCGCCCTCTGGTTTGAAAACATTGTAACCGGTATCCGAAATGATTCCGGGCAATTGACCGGGGTACACGGTGTGTCCCGCAATATCACCGAGCGCAAGCAGGCGGCGGCAGCCCTCCGGGAAAGCGAGGAACGGTATCGGTCCCTAGTGGAAAACACCATGGACGGATATTTTATCTGCGCCATACCCTCCGGACGCCTGCTCTTTTTGAACCAGCGCGCGTGCAATTTTCTGGAACGTTCATTGAATGAGGCGCTGGAACTGACCCTCTGGGATGTCATCGCGCCCCAGGAACACCCACGTATAAAAACCTGTATCCAAGCCCGGTTGGACGGCACGCCCTTGAACTCGAAACTGGAAACCTACACGGCGGTCAGGGCAGACGGCAGCTTGTTTAGGATCGAGATTTCCACTTCGGTGGTCGCGCACGGGAACGGCCCAGCGCTGCAGGGCCTTATCCGGGATGTCACTGAAAAAGAACGTTTCGAAAGTCAGTTTCAGCAAGCGCAAAAAATGGAAGCCATCGGCACCCTGGCCGGGGGTATCGCCCACGACTTCAACAACCTGTTGATGGGCATCCAGGGCCGGGCTTCTTTGCTGATGTCCGGTATCGATGAAAGCCACCCGCAATGGGACCACCTGGCCGGCATAGAACAGTATGTACAAAGCGCCGCCGACCTGACCAAGCAGCTCCTGGGGTTTGCCCGGGGCGGTAAATATGAGGTGCTGCCCACGGACCTGAATACGATTGTCGCCGAGACTGCCAATATGTTCGGCCGGACGCGCAAAGAGATCCGGATCGAAAAGCATCTGGCTGCGGATTTGTGGGCGGTGGAAGTCGATCGAAAGCAGGTTGAGCAGATCTTGCTGAATCTGTTCGTGAATGCCTGGCAGGCCATGCCTTCCGGCGGCACCCTGGTCCTTGAAACCGCGAATGTAGAAATCGGTGACGGTGCCACCTTACAATTCAAGTTCACACCGGGCCGTTACGTGCGCGCCTCGATTACAGACACCGGCTGCGGGATGGACGCGGAAACCCGCCAGCGAATCTTTGAACCGTTTTTTTCCACCAAAGAACGCGAACGCGGCACCGGGCTGGGGCTGGCGTCCTGCTATGGAATTATCAAAAACCACAACGGCTTCATCGACGTCGAAAGCGAGGTCGGCCAGGGCTCCACGTTCAGTATTTATTTCCCGGCATCGGACAAGCGTATTGGTGCCGAACCACAGGATACAAGCCCGGCCATTGCGGGCAAAGGCACCGTTTTGATGGTCGACGATGAAAAGATGATCTTGGATGTGTGTGCCCCCATGTTGGCCTCAATCGGGTACCTAGCGCTGACCGCCGCCTCCGGTGCGGAGGCGATCCGAATCTTCCAGGAAAAAAGGGACGTCATCGACCTGGTTATCCTGGACATGATCATGCCGGATACAGGCGGCGGCGAAGTGTTCGACCGGATGAAAGAGATCGACCCAGAAGTGCGGGTTCTGCTGTCCAGCGGCTACAGCATCGATGGGCAGGCAACCGAAATCATTTCCCGCGGATGCGCCGGATTTATTCAAAAGCCGTTCAATACAAAACAGCTTTCCGAAAAACTGGCCGAGATATTGGGCTGAAAGGCATCTGCAGGCAACATCTGTCCTTTCCTGCATTGGTGTTGTGTGTTAAAACCCCCGCCAAGATTACACCCCGTAGTCTTCATTGCATCTCAAATCCAGGAAGTTACGCAATTGACAAATAGATCCCAACACGCTTTAACCGGATATCTCTTCGCCATCGGCGCGACTGCCCTCTGGTCCGGCAATTTCATCATCGCCCGCGGTCTGCATGAAAGTATTCCCCCCATCAGCCTGGCTTTCTGGCGCTGGGTCGTCGCCGTTCTCGTGTTTTTGCCATTCACCTGGAAACCACTTATGGCCGAGCGACACACCTTGAAAAAGCACCTGCTTTACCTGGCGATCACCGCGCTGCTGGGTATCACCATCTTCAACACTCTTATCTACTTCGCCGGGCAAACCACCAAGTCAATAAATCTGTCGCTGATATCGATCACCTTCCCCATCTTCATCGTGATCCTGGTGCGATTTTTGTTCCGCGAACTGCTCACCCTGAACAAGATCCTCGGCATGACCCTGGTGGTGACCGGCGTCATCGTCCTGGTCACGGGCGGCGACATGAATACGCTGTTGAATTTATCGTTTGCGATTGGAGATCTCTGGATGCTTTGTGCGGCAATCATTTTTGCAGTGTACAGTATTCTGTTGAAAAGTAAGCCGCCGCAACTCAGTATCTGGTCGCTTCAAGCGAGCACGTTCATACTGGGGTTGGTATTTTTATTTCCCTTTTTTATCTGGGAATGGAGGGTCGCGGGACCGGTCTCTTATGATATAAAGGTCGTAGGATCGATTCTCTATGTGGGCGTATTTGCCTCGTTGGCGGCGTTCGTCCTGTGGAACAAGGCCATTGCCGTGGTCGGCCCTGCGAAGGCCGCCATGGTCTACTATACTCTGCCCCTGTTCAGCGGTTTGCTGGCCCACCTCTTTTTAGGTGAAGAGATCAGCAGCCTCCATCTCTATTGCCTGGTCCTGATTGTTACCGGAATTCTAATTGCCAACTATGCAACCCAGGGCGCCAAAATTGAGGAGCATATCGCGAAATGAAAAAAATCCGGTCTGCTGTTGATCACATCCCACTGGGCATCATCGTCGTCCTCTGCGTTACTCTGGGGCTGGCACCGTTTAACCCACCGCATGTGATTGAAAAATTATCCATGCTGGCCGGTGGCAACCTGGTAAAGGCGATCGATTGGCTGGACTTATTCCTCCACGGAACCCCCTGGCTGCTGCTGATTCTCAAAATCATCGCCCTGGCGGCAAAAAAAACCGGCAAACCAGAAGCAAAAGATTGATCGTAAAGAATCCTGGCTCACAGGACCAAGCTTTGGTTTGCCCCTTTAAGGGGCATGCAACCAAGACACGCCTTGCCCGCAAGGCCGGATTCAGGCTGGCAGACTGTAGGTGTTTCGGCTGTAGGAAGATCTCGGGGAAAGCTTTTAGCAGTTAGCTTTTAGCGATTAGCGATCGGTTTTTGCATTTCAGCTAAAAACGAATGGCTGACAACGAAAAGCCCCCGTCCATGATTTCCAATCATGGATAGGCACTGCTGAGGGGCGCCGTTTAAATCACAGTTTCTCGTTAGAAGCCGTTTTAAATACGGCTCCTATTCTACTGCGTAGACTTCCACGGATTCAGACTTACCCCTGACTGCATGGTTTCCCATGGATCGCATCGGTATATCGGTTTGGGTGATGCGTCTGCGGGTTTCACCACTTATGAGGATGTTGGTGCCTAGTTTTTTATTGAGAGTCTGGAGCCGGGAGGCCAGATTCACGGTATCGCCCAACATGCTGTAGGTCTTGCGCCGCTCGCTACCCACGTTGCCTGCCAGCACATTCCCGCTGTGAATGCCGATGCCGTGCCGGACATCATCCTCGCCCTGTTTGCGGCGCTTGTCGTTGAACTGCGCCAAGGCCGTCCGCATGGCCAACGCTGCGGCCAAAGCATGCTCGGCATGGTCCGGGTCGGGCTCGGGTGCGCCAAAAACAGCCTCGATTTCGTCGCCAACAAACTGCAGCACGACCCCGCCATTCTGGCGGACAACCCGTTCCATGGCCGTAAAATACTGGTTCATCATTTCCACGACCTCCCGGGGACTGTGTTTTTCCGCAAATCCGGTGTAGTCGCGCAGGTCGCAAAACAGCACGGTGACGTCGATCAAGTCCCCCGTGGGTGCGATGGTATCATCCAGGATTTTACGGCTGACTTCCGGGGAGACATACTGGTCGAAGCTGGCCCGACAAAAATCACGTTCCTTCAACCCTTCCATCATCTGGTTGGTTTTCTCGGCCACCTGGGCAAATTCGTCTCCCGACAGGATCGGCACCTGCGTTTCTAAGTTGCCCCGGCTAATCTCTTCCATAGCGGCCAGTTGGGTATCAATGATTTCTTTGAGGTTGGCGGCATAGCGGCGTACGACGACCAGGGAAATACCCAGCATGATACACAGGGCAAAGGCGATTTCCTTGAAGATGCCCCAGTAGATTTCCGGCCGGGAGAAGTCTTGCCCGATCAAGTAGTAAACATCCAGCAGGACCATTAGTAAAATCGCAAAGGCGATCATGCCGACCACCGAAAAAATCAGGATCAAGATTTTCTTGCTCAAGGTGAGATGCCGCCCCACCGGCATGGCGAAGCTACGACGCCCCTTGAGGTAGCGCACAACCCTTCGTTCTGAAGACAAATAGCTCAACATGCCGCTGAACAGACCAAAGGCCCCGCAACCAACCAGCACCTTCACACTTGTGGATATGTAAGGGATGAAAAAAGCGTAGTAGATAATTACCATTACCAAGCCGGCCACACACCACGCGATCAGGTCGGCGGCAAACGCTTGCCGGGGCAAGCGGAAGATTTGCTGCACCGGCAGACCATCCGTGGTCAGACTCGTGGACCTGCGCTGGTACAGCCACAGGCGCCAGGGCAGCACCGCCAGGACGGGACCGTAGGAAATCAGGGCGGCCTTTGCATACCCGAGGCCGTCTAGAAACGGTCAGACCTGGGCGCCGTAGACTACAAGAACGGCCGTAAATGAAAGGTAGACGGTGATCAGTTCAAACATAATGGTATTTCTTTGTGCGCTTTGGGGTGATATCTTTTCTCAATCTATAAAAATCGGCCGGGCACGTCAATGCTTGTCTGCCCGGAGCCCTACCACTTTTTGGGCGGCACTGTGGGCATCCTGCAGTTTCCGGATTTTTCCTCCCGGCTGGACCGGAACCCGTTCAGGCATTGATGGGCGGTCGCTGTAGTTCCTTCTGGATGGCCCGGCCGAGATCTTCTTTGCGGTAGGGCTTCTTGAGATAACCACCGGCCCCGAGTCGCAGGACCTCCCGGACCCGGTCCGTTTCGGAATAGCCACTGGCAATGATGGCCTTCTGGTCCGGGTGGATTTCCTTAATGCGACGGTAGGTCTCCAGTCCATCGATCCCGGGGTCCATAATCATGTCCAACACGAGAATGTCCACCCGGGTGTTGCGCAGGTACTCGACAGCCTCTTCGCCGCTGGGGACCGCCACCGGTCGATAGCCCAATTTTTCCAGCATCCGCGCCGTAATAATACGCTGGGTGCCGACGTCATCGACCACCAGGACACTCTCACCGCAGCCCATATAGTCTTCCACCGGCCGCTTCTCCTCGACAGGGATGGCGTATTCTTCCGGTACCGGGAAAAACAGTTTGAAGCGGGTCCCGCCGTTTACCCGGCTGTCTACCAGAATGGTGCCCTTGTGATCTTCTACCGTACCCCACACGACAGTCATCCCCAGCCCGGATCCACTGCGGCCCATTTTTTTACTGGTAAAAAACGGTTCATAAATGCGGGAGAGGTCTTCCGCGGGGATACCCGCCCCGTCATCTGCTACCACCAGGGTCAGATAACGGCCCGGAGCGACCTCCTGGATCGCCGGTGTCTGCGCAGCCACCACTTCGGACCCGGTGGTGATGGTCACCCGACCGCTCCCCTCGATCGATTCATATGCGTTGGTCACCAGATTCATTAGGGCCTTGGAGAGGTGTACCGACGATCCGCTTATCCCCGGCAGAATCGCTTCCAAATTGGTTTCCAGGACAACCTCGGGATGTCCTTTCTGCAAGCGGGCGTGTTCCGGGCTTTCGAGATACTCCTGTACGATCTGGTTGAGCCCCAGTGTTTGGTTGACCGGAACGCCGCGGCGCGCCAGCGTTAACAAATCATTCACCACGGCAGCAGCCTTTTCACCGGAGAGTTTGATGTCCGTGAGGGCCTGGTAGAGCGGCTCCTCCTCCGTCATATCCTCAAGCAGCAAATCAGGGTAGCTGGCGATTCCGGACAGGATATTGTTCAGGTCGTGGGCAACACCGCCGGCCAGGGTGCCCAGAGCCTCCATCTTTTTGGCATTCATCAACTGCTGCTGAAGCCGGGCCTGCTCCAATTCGGCCATTCTCACTTCGGTGACATCCCGGATGATCCCTCGAAACCCCACCTTGTTGTTGTTTTTGTCATACATGACCGAGGCCCGGGTCTCGGCAAACAGGCGCTGGTCGTCACGCCTGATGAGCTCCCGCGCCATGGGCAGCTGCACGGCACCGGTGTTGAAAATGCGTCTAAAATACGCATTGACCTCATCGGCCTGCTGCGGCTCCAAGAATTCCCTAAAATTTAAGCCGGTCAGGTCCTCGTCACCGGCCCCCAGGATATCAGCGAACACATCATTGTATGACAAGAGGGTTCCCTCGAGGTCTACTTCGTAGAAGCCTTCATCGATGCTTTCAAGCAGAATGCGATATTTTTCCTCGGTATGCTCTCGCTGGGCAATCTCTGCAGACAGCTCGGCCGTACGCTGAACCAGGTCATCCCTGAGATCGGAAATACGCTGGTACATGGCAGCGTTGGCCAGGGACACCGCCGCGGCCCGCGTAATGTTGTCAATCAGTCGCACCTCATCGTCAGAAAGGGGCTTGCGGTTGGATTTCTGGGGTAGAAATACCAGCCCCATCAGACGCTCATCATGCACCACCGGAATCAGATAGGCCGCCTCCATGGTATCCATGAATTCGATCAATTTTTGGCGGATTTCGGCTGTCTGGGGCAGCGAGGCGATCAAGTTGCGATCTACCATGCGCCCTCGGTCCGTCAGCCAGGACCCGAGTTCCGAATCCAGGTGCAATCGCAGTCCCTGGGCATTTTGGAAGATAACCGACTCGGGCGCCACAACGTAGAAATTGAAGCCCGGCATGGCCAGATGTTTATGAAAAAAGCGGGCGAAAGCCCGCTCAAATTGGGCCAGGTTACGCAGTGAAAAGATGCTTTCAAAAAAGGCAATCTCAGCCCGCTCCAGGTTGATCCTACTTTTTCCAAAGGTGCGATCGGCCATCGTCTGGATACGTTTGATCGCAATCAGATTGAGGGCAAACCAACTGAGCAGTACCAGGATCAGGCCTATGTCCGGCAGGGTGGGCAAGAGGGGTTTGAGGGCAAAAAACAGGACCAGGTTTGGTACCAGGAACAATGAAAAAACCGTGAACCCATGAGCGGTGCGGTTTATGATGTCCCGGAATCCGAGCAATCGAAATTTCAAAGCCGCGTACCCGAGAATCACCAGGGGTATGAAGGCAAAGTTGCCCATGGGATAGAAATCGTATCCGCTGATGGCGGGTATATTCATCAGGGTCAGGCAGGCGGATATGCTCAGGGCCGTCAAGAAATATTTATTGCGGCGTCGTACCAGCGGATTGGTTTCCCGGGCCAGGCTCTTCCAGAAAATCCAGATCGTGTAACCCAAAATCTCGAACCCGAACGCGCCGAACAGGTGAAAGACAATCTCCCCACGGGCTATGTACCCCCAATCGAAACGACGCAGACCGCTGAAATAGTAGTCAGTAGGGGTAGCCAATGCGAGCAGCGTACAGATTACCAGGGTGGTTCGAACCAGCCAGGGGCGCCGGACGCCCAGCAGGCTATGAAAAGCGACAAGGTAAACCAACGGGGTGAAAACATAGAAAAAATGAATACTGCGCTCAATTTTCAGGAGCGTCGTTTCATTGGGAATAAGGTGGTGGCAGATAAAAGCCGCCGGCAAAAGGGCTATAAATAGAAAAAGAATGGCCAGTTGGAGATTCTGGTGCCCGGGCCATCCCCGCCGCAGCGCGGATGCCACGGCCAGCCACAGGCTCGCAAACAAGGACAACAACGGGGGAACGATGTACATGGATATCGTCAGTTTCAAACCGCACCCTCAGTTCAACTATCTAAATTAATTGCAACTATAGTCGGAAGCCGCCTAAAATTGCAACCCTTTCGAACAGACGGTCCCGAAACCCTTACCCCCAATGGATAGTATCGGTAAGAACAGGCCTGACTTTAATATAGCTGCAGGAAATTCTAACCTATCCAAAACACAAATTAAACATCGTCCCGGCAACCTTGTCTTGACAAAGTTCCAAGCGTGAACACTTTTTAGTGAAACAACACGCTAGGGATCGAGAAAAATGCCCCAAAAGGAAAGTAATATGCAGGTAAAGTATGTATGTGCGAACAAGCGCTGCCGCTACCGGTCCGATCACCCTTATGAGCTGATTGTATCGACCGAATCCATCATGGATGAAAAAAATATCGCCACTTTCTTCTGCCCCCATTGCAACGAAAAGCTAAAGTGTGATGGTGAAGGATGCCTTTCGGCAGCCTGATGCACCATTGGTTGCCCGTGACAGCACCTATTACTCCAGTGAATGCTTAAGGATGGGACTAAGGAGTGCTCCTATGGATTGTGACCGACGCACCAAATCAGAATAAACCTTATGGCTGGCTAATACCTTACCACAGCTAACCCCGGATCGTCCGGATCCATAGATATACAGCCACATACCCACAAACCGCCAAGTGTAAGCCCATACCCCCTCGATATACCGACTACGTTTACACCTATCCAGAAATTCAAAGGGTAGATGAAGGGTGCGGTCAACACGTTGTAAATTTGGACACCGATAATCGCGGCCACCTTGCTCCAGCGCAGCGCAACAGCCACCAGTATCGACGTGGGGGATGTGCCCGCCCCAAAAAGGAGTCATTCCCACCAGGATACCCATGGAAAAGCCCAGGGCAAATTTGGGGGGCGCTTCTTTCAACTCGACAAACCGGTTTCGGAGGTGACGCATAACCGGTTTAAACCCGGCCAGCTTGCCTATAACGTAAACTGGGGCCATCTGGAAAGCAACGGCCCTGAAAACGGTGCCCTTCCTTGTAACAGGCATTGATTTTGGAGCGCCTGTTCTGGGGCCTTATGCGGACTTTGCCTTTAAGCCTTTGATTGTGATATCTATTGGCAACCAGTCCTTTCTAGCGGCCCAAACAGGAGAATGCCATGAAAATGCCTCTGGTTCTATCGATCCTACTGTTGATGCTGGCACCGGCTGTTAATGCTGAAACGGAAATCGTCCACTTTACCCCCGACTGTGAATTTACGGTGACCTTTCCGGGTAAGATTTCCACCAAAACGAACAGAAGCGCCACTCAAAACCGGCAGGTTTGGCAGCAGGTGCGGGATATTGAATTTCTGTCCAAACACTACGAAATCTCCGCCATCTGCAGACCGATCGATCCGCGCGGACGCGAATTCGAACTCCTCATGTTCTATCGGAATATGGAAAAGGAGGCCCGGCGGGTCCAGATTGCCAAACCGCAGACTGCGGTCAAACAGGACCCCAGGCGCCAGATGGTGCTGGGGGAATGGCGGGGTTACACGCGTGATTTTGCCAAAAAGCCTGTCACCGTGAACGGACGCTATATCCTGGGCCGACACTCAAAGCTTTTGATGTTGGTGGCCACCCCGGGAAAGCACCCGGAACCTTCAGCCCTGGTAACAGGCTTTTTAAAATCAGCTCGCCACAAGTAGTCCACGATGCAGCATTAGGGACAATCAATGGTCTGCTTCAATTGGTATCGCAGCCCGGTCGCCGGCAATAAGGGCCATATCTTCAGCCATATGAACCAGCGGAGGAGAGCTGCGCCGGTCTGCACGACGCCGACGCTCTCGGCCGCAGCGCCGTTCCGGAGCAAGGACTTTTGCAGCTTGTCTCCGGCGATCGCGCCCTGAGCGCCGATTGATCATCCGCCGATCGGGTTGTACTCTTTTAGCACATCTTTCACAGACCAATCTGCCGGGTTTGCCCAGGTCCGCCGGGGTCAGGATCACATCTTCTTTGTCTTTTCCGGGAAGATAGCAATCAAAACAAACGAAATGGTCCTCAACCAGAAATGCAAAGATTTCGCCATTAAGGTTCATCTTCGTCACCTCCCCTTTTTTGATTTTTGAGGCTATCTCAAAAATTCAATAAGGCATTTTTGAGATAGCCTCTAGACGGGCTGGCAGTTCACAATGCGTATAGGTGAGCAGAAACAGAAACTTCAATTCAAATGAGTCGCATGCCGACCCTCTGGATTAAACTATAGTCGACTGGCAAAATATGGCAAGGTACCTTTAAGTACTATTTTTGTACTATAATAATTAGTACTTATAAGGATATGGAAGCCAGGTAAGCTCTAAGATTCACTTTTTTATTTTTGATGCCGACCTTCTCCCTTATGCGCAGACGGTGATTTTTGGCCGTTTGAATCCCAATATTCAAAAATTCGGCGATTTCCTTGGTGCTTTTACCATGCAGGATAAAATTGGCCACTTTGATCTCCGCGGGGCTAAGGCTGAAGTATTGTGAGGTCATTTTCAAAGAAAATTTCGACGTCACCTCTTGAAGGTTCAAAAGGGCAATATCGACCAGTGCCTTTTGGCCGGCCCCCAGGCGGCTGCGATTTAACTTTTCCAGAGCCGGCAGGACCAGCTCCTTGATATTGGCCGCTACCTGTTCTTCAAGGGCGATCTTATCATTTTCCCGTTTCTTAAGCAGCACGTTCAGAGCGGTATTGGTTTCTTCAAGATAAGCTGCCTTGCGACGTAATTCCCGGCGGCTTTTTAAAAGTTTTTCTTCGATTAGCATGCGTTCCTCGATCTCCTGCTGCAACTTATAGTTAGTTTGCAGCAGGGCGCGGGCAGATTTCTTGAAGATCGTGGTGTTGCGAAATATGGAACCGATATATTTATCCCGGTCCCCAAAATCCATGACGATGCCGTTTACCAGGACATTGATATAGGTCCCGTCGTGCCGCCGTAAACGGATCTCCCGGGTCGGTACCTGAGTGGTCTTACGAGTGAGAAGTTTCCAATCAGCCCGAAACCTGGGCCGATCATCCGGATGAACCAGGGATTCAGCCGGGGTATTCAAAATGGCTTTCAGCTGATATCCCAAAAGCCTTTGCGTAGCCGGGTTGGCATATACCAAGTTGCCAGTCTGGTTGCACAGGTGGACGATGTCATTGGAGACATGAGCAAACTTTTTAAATAGCTCTTCGCTGGTGTGGAGGGAAAGCGCAGCCTGCTTGAGTTGACCGATCTCTTTCTCGAGGGCGCTAACTTTTTTTTCCAATTTCTGATAGTTTGATATCGCAGGCATGAGCATCACCTCCAAGTAAGGAATGGTACCGCAGGCAATAGCAGAATTGTATTCAGGGGGAATAGGCGCGATAATTGAACGCTCCCCTCAGCGCGCTGCCGGGAATCGTCCCCCGTAAGGAATTTTTCAATTTGGATTCGCTCGCTAACCCTGTGGCCCCGCCAAACGAGATTTCCGCCAGGCTCCAACATGCCACCGGGAATGCGCTCGCAGATCGGATCATCTTTGGGTGCGGCTCGGGTTGCGGTTGAAATCAGGTCCAGTTGAGAATACCAGCAGATACACTATTTATAGGCCTGTTACATTTAAAAAACAAGTGGCATACGTTCCAGAGACATTTACACATGCTGCTGCTTGCCAATCCTGTTCCGGCCCTTATTATTAATCAGCGGTGGTGCTCATCCTTTCCTAACCTGAAAACGCTATCGTGTTCAAAACGAACTTTGCAAAGGACCATCAGTATGGACAAGCTTACCGTCTTGCCCGATTGCCCGCTGACCCCTGCCGGCCTTATAACTGAAAAATTCCGAGACCTCGGCATTCTCAGTTTCCAGGCGGCTTGCCGGTATGTGCTCGAACTGCCTTACGGGTACAATTCGGACAAAAACGATTTGATGATTTTGTTCAAAGAAAATATGGGCACCTGCACCACCAAGCACGCGGTCATCGGCACCCTGGCCGCAGAGCTCGGTCTTCCGGTGGTCAAACATGTGGGGATCTACCGGATGACCGAAGCGCTCGTGACCGGTACGAAGGCAATCCTGGATAAGTACCGGCTGCCCAACGTCCCCATGCTGCACTGTTTCCTGGTGCATGACCGCTATCGAGTGGATCTGACCGAGGGCAACAACAACGGAAAGAACGCTGCCATTGACGAATTTCTCTTCACCCAAGAGGTTATCCCCAACATCCCCGCCAAGGATGAATACTTGTTATACCGCAAAGCCTTGAAAGAGCACATCCTGACCCTGGGAGAGTATACCGGCATCGAAATGAAGCGTATTCTCCAGGCCCGGGAGGAGGGTTTGGTGATCCTGAAAGAAAACGTTGAATGACCTGAAATCTGCCCGTAGCAGCCATGCGCGAGGATCGCAATTGGTTACCTGCCCGAACACACCGCCAGCCGACCAACGTGCGTGCTGTTAGCCTTTGGCGCGGGACATGAACTTGCCGGTTTCCGTGTTCACCCGTATGATCTCCCCTGCCGCCAGGTACTCGGGCACCTGGACCACGAATCCGTTGGAAAGGGTAGCCGGTTTGGTGCGGTTGGTCGCCGAGGCGCCTTTTAGGGCCGGTGCGGTCTCGGTGATTTCCAGGTCCATAGCAGCCGGCAGTTCAATGCACAGGGGATTGCCGTTGAGCAGCAGCACGTTAATGCCTTCCAACCCGTCTTGCAGCCACTGAACCTGCGCCTCGAGATAATCTTTTGAAAGGGTATACTGTTCGTAGTTTTCCGAATCCATGAACGTATACAAGGACTGGTCCTGATAGAGGAAGCTGGCGGATCGTCGCTCGAGATCCACCTCTTCAAGAACGTCGTTGCCTTTGTAAGTTTCATCCAGTTTCTGACCAGAGGCTACATTGTTGAAGCGTACCTTGTACAGGGTGTTGGCACCCCTTGCAGAGGGGGTGTGGACCTCGATGGTTTTGACCTGATAAATCTGGTCGTTGATACTGACCACATTTCCTTTTTGCAGATTGCAGGCTTTCGGCACTTTTCCTCTCCTTTGATTAGCTAAGTTCAGCCCCAAGCATTCCATCGCAGCCAACAGGGTACCGGCAAAAGTTGACAACCACTCGGCCCGCCCTCATATTAGTTATCAGCAGCCCGCGCGGTAAGCTGAACGCTTTGCGTCTGAATCGAATCGTGAGGATCTATGATGAACCTGCTTAACATAAAACAGCTTTGCACGGTACTGCTGATCGCCATCCTGCTTTTACCGGCCTGCTCTTCCAGTCAGGAAGAATCCACCACGGCCATCAATTGGCTACCCTACGCCGAGGGCCTGCAGTCCGCCAGCACCCAGGGCAAAAAGGTTTTTCTCTATTTTAGGGCGGATTGGTGACCGTATTGCCTCAAAATGGACAAGGTCCTTGTCCAAGATAGGGTCCACACCCTTTTGAACGACCAGTATGTGGCCATCAGGATCAATCTTGACCGCGAGCGCAGCCTGGCCCGCAAGTACCGGGTCGGCGGTATACCAGCCCTCCTGTTTTTCGACAAGCAGGGCAACCTGAAGGAGAGGATCAATGGCTACGTTCCCATGGACAATTTGGTGGCCACCTTGAAAAAGATCGGGTAGTATAAATCCAAACAGTTGAATATGTTGTAAAAAGTTACAACCCCCACCGAATCTGGACTTTAGCAGGCGTTTTTATAAAAAATTCTCTAAAGTTTCCCCTCCCAGGACCGATAGCAAGAACAGGACAGATAGCCGCAGGGCAAAACTTCCGAAAGGAAGCGGCGCAAAGCTTCCGGCCTAACGCCTTTGAACGGGATACGGCAGCGGGGCTGCATGGCATGATCCACAGACAAGCTGATATGGACACCAGGCCTACCCCATGCAACCCGTGCTGAATCGCAGTGCGGGTTTTCTGTTCCGGAGGAGGAATAACATGGAAAATGAGCAGTTGTACGTAAAACTGGGCCGCAAGATCCGCGAGTTGGAGCAGGATTTCAAGGACTACCTACGCGACCTCGAGCAGAGTGCCCAGGAACGTACCCGCGAACTTGAGGCAGCCAACGGGAAACTGAAGGCCGAAGTCAAGGGCCGTAAAAAGGCTCAACATGAAATCCAGCAGGTGAAACGGGAATGGGAAATCACATTCGACGCCATGGTGGACTGGGTCTGCCTGGTGCATCTGGATGGTACCATCATCCGCAGTAGCCGGCGGGGCGAGGAGATGTTCAATGCCCCGGCGCGTGACCTGGTCGGCCAAAATTGCTGCGAGGTCCTGCATGGGGCGCCGCGGGCAGTGCCCGGTTGTCCCATGTCGGCGGCTATCGCATCCGGGCGGCGGAAAAGTGTCGAACTCCAGCTTGCAGACGGCCGCTGGATGATGATCTCCATCGATCCTATCATTGATGACAACAACAATTTACTGAATGTTGTCCATATCTGCCGCGATATTACCGAGCGAAAAGCGATCGAGGTTGAACGCGAAAGAATGGTCCTTGAACTCAGAGCCGCCCTGGCCGATGTAAAAACCCTGAGCGGGCTGCTGCCGATCTGCTCTGTTTGTAAAAAAATACGCGATGACAAGGGTTACTGGAACCAGATCGAGGCCTACATTCACAAACACTCGGGGACCCGGTTCAGTCATGGTATCTGCCCGGATTGTGTCCGGGAAGTTTACCCGGAAATCAAACTGGACAAGTAGGCTGGGAAGTGATCTCAAAAACGAATATTGCCTTCCCCCGCATCTATTTTTCAATTGTGGGTTGAAACCGGTGGTGTCAGCGCAGCCACTCCTCACCGCGGTGAATACTGTAGCTTTCAGGGGGGTTGGTCCGCCCTGCAACAGCATCCTTCCATACGGGGCGAATTCCTCGCCAATTTAGCGCCCAAAGCCGAGAGTTAACCGCCTTGAGCGGATTGGGTCAATCAGGCATCGCCAAAGGCTACGCCCGACATGCAGACTTTTTTAAGATTGCTTCCAATTGAACTTGCGTATTGCCATGGGGCTTTAGATTGCGTAAAACAAGACCCGGCTGGTCCATAGTACCCGGACGGATTTAAACCCTAATCGCGGAGTGCGCCATAGCTGCCACTGAGTTGAAAACGAACTTGCAGGTCTATCGGTCCCTGCTGTTCATTTGCTGCGCGGTCACCTTTGGGTGTTATTTCTCCACCTCCATGCGCCTGCCGGTTGTGCCGCTGTATGCCCGCACATTGGGCATCACGACCGCCCAGATCGGTATCTTCAATGCAGCGTTCTTCCTCATGGCCGGCCTGCTCTCCCTGCCCATGGGGGCAGTATCCGACCGTATCGGGAGCAAACCGGTGGCCGCGACCGGGGTTACGATCCTGGCCGCAACCGCATTTGCCCTGCTGCTGTGCAAAACATTTGGGTCCCTGTCCCTGGCCTACCTGTTTTTCGGGATCGGGACAGCCGCCTTTGGCCCGACGATGATGTCCTTTGTGGCCCATATCTCTCCACCCACGCACCTGGGTCGATCCTATGGCTGGTATACCACGGCGCTGTTTTGCGGCATGAGTTTGGGACCGGCGGTGGGCGGCTTCATGGCTCAGCGCACCGGCTTCGAACCTGTTTTTACATTTATCGGCATCGCCCTGCTCTGCGTCTTGGGCGTACTGGCGTTCGTCCTACCCGGACAGGCATTTTCCGGAAAAAAGGCTACCGCTGCATCCGGGGAAAAGTCCTCATTCTACAGGCTATTTAAAAACCGCCCTTTGATGGCCTGCTGGTTTGTCACCCTCAACGCCTGTTTCGGGTTGGGCATGTTCATCAGTTTCATTCCCCTGCACGCCCAGAACGCCGGTTTAAACGTCAAACAGATCGGCCTGGTTTTTTTTGCGCAGGGTTTGTGCAACGGCTTCTCGCGGATCCCTTTCGGCCATCTCAGCGATAAGGTCCCCCGACGCGGCATACTGGTTATGATCGGCATGGCTGGTTACATCGTTTCACTGGCGGGTTTCGGCACGTCTCAAACGCTTGAGCAGTTTCTCGGGTACGCGGTTTTATCGGGATGCAGTATGGGGCTCGCGTTTACTTCGGTGGGGGCTCTCATCGCCGAAGTGGTGCCGGCCGAATCCCGGGGTATGGCCATGGGTGGTTACAATACCTGTATTTACTTCGGCATGATGCTGAGCAGTGCCGGCATGGGCGGTATCATTCAAATCATCGGATTCGCCTACGGGTTTTACCTGACGGCGGTTGTGAACGCCGCGGCCATAGGTGTTTTTTGGTATCTTTATCGGCGTTAATGATAGGTGGGCTTGTCGTCGTCCTTCCCTTTTTCCCCGTCAATAACTGTAAACCGGGCCTTGCGCCGGTTGAGCCGCCATTGTAAATACTTGAGGTATAGCAGCTGCGGATCCAAAGCGGTTGCCGGTGCCTTGAAATAAGCCCAACCACAGAGAATCCCGCCCAGATGGTAGGCGCCGTGAGGATTGGCCTTGGCCAGAAACGTCAGCAGGGTAATCCCAACGGTGCCGTAGCTGATGTATTTGGCTTTTACCGGTAGGATAAACATCAGCAGAATCGTAGCCTCGGGGTTCAACAGCCCAAACACCACAATCAGGGCCAACAGGCTGGGCAGCATGCCCATAAAGGGAGCGTTGAACCCGGCCACCCCGCTCAGGGCCATGCCGGCCAATGCTGCGCCCAGAGCGGAAAGATAGAAAAGGGCCAGAAAACGCCCGGTACCCAGTGCGAATTCAACTGGTGCGGCAAAAAAATAAAGCACCAGACCATTTATCAGAAATCCCAACGGAGCATGCGGATTGTGGATAAATGGATGCGTCACGATTTGCCATAGGTGAAAACCTTCCCTATCCGGCGGATAGAGCTGCAGCCAGGCAGACACTGGAATGTGGAACCAGTGCTCCAACAACAACTCGGCCACATAAACAGCCGTATACATTATGAGCAATCGTTTCCCGATCCGGGTAAGCCGGGTTCCGAAGCCGAACGAACTGGTCGAGCGATTGGGATTCACAATATGAACCTCACTAGCTAGTCATCGGTCGTCATCGCAACCACCGCCGCGTAGGCGGTCGCAATGGCCAGCCCGCTGCCGCACTTTCTGCGCATCCAGTCCTGGTGGGCCAGGATGGATCCGGCGGCGTACAGGTTCTTAAACGCCGGGACGCCCTTCTCATCAAGCGGTCGCAAATGCTGATCGGTCTCCAGACCCGCCCGGTTCACGGCATGCCCTCGGGGATCCAAGAAGTAGCGCCGGTGCCATCCCTGCCGGGACCGGGGCTGATGCACGGGCAGGTCCAACAGAGGCTCGCGGATACCCGCCTGGTCCGTCAGCAGGCCTTTGCCCAGAAAGCGTCCGCCGGCCAGCAAAACCCGCCGGGCATAGATCATTTCCGCGCCCGTGTGATCGGCGATGGTGAGTGCGAACGCGCCACCCGGCTCCGGTTGGACTGCCCGAACCCGCTTTTCACGATAGAGGTAAACACCGAGTTGAGCGATGCTCTCCGCAAATATATCCCGCAGGCGCAGGCCCGGGACACCGGGCGGCATGGTGGGTATTTCAAATACCGGCACCGCCAGCTTCTCGGCCAGGGCAGCGGCGACCGCTTTACATTTACGGATGCCTAAAACGGCCGGCAGGCCAACTACCTCGGCATCCTTTACATGCGGTTTGATCCGGCCGGACAGCGCATCCAGGTTCTGCGGCAACTCCATCTGGCGGGCCATGGTCTCGGTGTAGAGTTCCGACAGGTGACCGCTGCCCGGAAAGCCTATGGTATGCGTCCGCAGCTTTGGCCAGCGTGTCTCCCAGACAGCTGCTATCTGGCGGGCGGAAAAGCCCCTGAGCCCGCGGATATCGATTAGCAGGCACGGTTGCTTGTCCCGCAGCGCTTTTACGCCGGCCCACATGGTTCCCGGTACACCGTAGGTTGGTTTGGTGGTCCCCAGGGGCGTCAGGACCTCTGAATTCTTATCAGTATCGCGGTAATAGGGCAGACCGGATGTTGTTAGAAAATGGAAAAATTCATCCAGGGCCGTCCGGATGGTCTCCGGTGCCAGCCGGGCCAGGGGATGGTCGGGTTCATCCCGGGCCAGCTGGACCAACCCCGCCCAGGGGTCGTTGAGGATACGTCCATTTTCAGGGGGATGAACGCCCAGAAGGTCCAGGTAGCCGCTGGCAAAAATGAGTTCACCCGTCTCGCCCACCTGGGCCGTCGCCAGTCCTCGGCCGGCGGCGAATACAGCCGCAGCCGCACCGGCCATCCCGGTACCGATTACCACCAGGTCGAATCTTTGTTCCTTGGATGCAGTCATAATTCTAAGCTAAAGAAGCCACAGTGCAGCGCCTCCTGCAATTCTTCCTGCGCCAGGGCCGGGCCCCATAGGACCGGTCGAATCCCCTTCCAGCGCCCCTTGAGAAACGCTCTCAGATCGACCAGCCCTTCATCGCCGGTGTACATCCCGCGATTGTAGAGATACGCCGCCATGCGGACGCCGCAGAAGACGCCCTGGCAGGTGCCCTTGCCCACCCGACTGCGCAAACCAATGGCTTTGAGATCCGCCCGGTCACCGACCAGTCCCAGGGCGTCGGCTATGCTGTCAATCGCGCCTTTAGGCACCATCTCGCATTCACACAGCAGCATATCCCGGGGGGGCTCAGACTGCATCCAGACACGCGGCGCCAACCCCGGTTTTGTCCACTGGCAAGCCGGCGTCAGCGCCAAGGGCTGGGTATGTGTCTGGCACGGGGTTGTCACGCCCAGACGGGCGCACACCAGATCTACGGTTTTCTCGGCCATCAGACGATAGGTAGTCAACTTGCCGCTGGTAATGGTGATAAAGTTCTCCAGCTTGTGGTCGGCATGATCGAGGAGGACAAATCCACGGCTGATCTGGCGGGTATCGCCTTCACCAGAACCAACCAGGGGCCGGACACCGGAGTAGGCCCGCAGACAGCGTACTTCGGAAAGCACGGGCAACATGGCCCGGGCTTCGGCAATAATCGCATCGATCTCTCCAATAGTAGGTCTCACATCATCCAGGTTGTCGATGGCGACCGAGGTCGTCCCCAGGATCGACACGGTTCCGCCCGGCACGAGTATATCGGCGTTGGATGACGGCCGTAAGCGGTTGATCACCCGCTGGCTGATCCTAGCGTCCAGAATCAGCAGACTGCCTTTGGCATACACCATGTCAATCGCCGCACCGGCCAGGGCGGCCACCTGACCGGCCCAGGCTCCGGAGGCATTGATCACCTGCTCGGCCCTGACCACGACCTTTTCACGGTTGTGCCGCCGCTGCAGCACCGTCTCATGAATCCGGCCGCGCTTCTTGCGAAAGGCGACCACGGGAGTATTGCGCAAGAGCATGCTGCCGGACTGCTGGGCCTGGGACATGTTCTCCAGGGAAAGCCGGAAGGGATCGATGGTCGCATCCGCGACCTGATAGGCCGCTATCAGTTTTGGTGAGAGCCGGGGTTCCATCTCGAGTGCATCGGCCACAGGCACGGTCGCAACCGGGATGCCGGCCTTGGCGCACAAGTCCGGAAAATCGGCAATATACGTTTCGTCATCCCCCTCGACAGCTACGAACAGGCCGCCGGTATCTTCAATGCAGTGCGGCGCCAGTTGCTTGATCAGTTCAGCTTCGCGGCGACACTCCGCGGCAATGGTCAAGTCCCCGGAAACATAGCGGGCCCCACTGTGAAGCAGGCCATGATTGGCGCCGGAAGCCCCGGCGTTGAGATCACGCCTTTCGGCCACGATACAGGTAACCCCTCTCAGCGCCAGGTCACGGGCAATGCCGGTGCCCGTAGCACCGCCACCGATGACCAGTACCTGGGTTTCAATTGTTGACGTATCGGCTGGCATGCGGCTCCCCTCTAAAAGCTAAAGATTATCCTCGGATGGCGTATCACATCCTTATTTCTGGACAATGGTATAGCCCTTTTGCTCCAGTTGCGCGATCACACCGGTCTTACCCCCCAAATGGCTGGCACCCACAATCACTAGCGCATTCTCCGGCCGTCCGATAAGCCCTTCGATGATCGGCAGCCAGCGGACATTGCGATCTGTGAGAAATTTTTTGTAGAGCGCCGGATGACTGGAAAAACTATCCTGCATAAGCCTGTCCAACTGCCTGAGATTGCCCGTTTTCCAAAGTGCCAGCATCTCCGGAAAGAGCATCTCGACCCTATTCAAATCCGTCAGGGTCCGTTTTAAAAACGCCTCCTGCTCCATCCGGCCCAGCTCGAAAAAAAGGGCCAGCTGTTCCGGGACCGATTCCAAGGAAACGATTGTTTTTACATCCCGCCGGGCGTTTTGATAGAAGTAGCGGTCTATTCCGTAGCGCGGTAGGTAACCCCTTTTGCTCAGTTCCAACATGGTCAGCGTCAGGGCGCAAACCCAAGGCTGCAGACCTTCGAATTTAACCATATCCAACCCCTGCCTATCTAGATATTGATCCAGCATCCGCAGCGTCGACGGCGATAGGACGTCCCCGATGAGACGCCCCTTGGGCAACAGGCTGTGCTGCATCATCAGGGTCTGGGTTTCCGGCCGGTCCATCTCCTCCAAATCGGTTTCAAAGACAATGACACGGCTGTCTCGGTAGGCGGTCTCAAAATCTTCGTCCAGCGGATAATCCCACCGGCTCAGCAGGTGAATGGAGCCCAGCAGGTATACCGTATTGCGGTCTGAAGATACGGACCACAGGCATTTGGAACCGGTCTGGCCGAAAACTGCCTGGCTGCCGCTTAGCATCAAAACAGCGATGATAACGACAATCGCCAGGCGCGCCTGCGGCCGATACGGTCGTTTCCAGGGCATGGTTACCTCTTGCGGTGAGAGTTCACGCTTTTTCATGAACTTTTCATTTTCCGTTCACAGGGAGTTCATCCCTCTGGGGTAGGCTCTTTTCAAGCTTTGAAATCATAAAGTTACCACAAGTCTGGTAGCGATGCCAGCCCGTTCATTGAAAAGGAGGCCTCATGAAACCATTGCGACAATCCCGAACCGTACTTTTTTTGACCCTTTTGATATGCATGTCCACCCGCGCCGCCTGGGCGGAACCATCCACGGACAAAACCCTTTCGCCCTATTTTCTTGTCGAGTCTGGTGACCCGGCCATCGACCGGTTTCCACTAAAAAACACCGATGTCAACGTCGCTATCAGCGGGGTACTCGCCGACGTCACCGTGTTACAAACCTATACCAACGATGGTTCGCGCCCGATCAGCGCGCGCTATATTTTTCCGGCCTCGACCCGGGCGGCGGTCCACGGCATGCAAATGACCATTGGGGAAAACGTAATCACCGCCCTGATCAAGGAAAAAAAACAGGCTGAAACGACATTTGCAGCCGCCAAAAAACAGGGGAAAAGTGCAGCCCTGCTCAAACAGCAGCGGCCCAATGTTTTCAGCATGAACGTGGCCAATATCATGCCCGGCGACACCCTGGATATCGAGCTGCATTACACGGAACTGCTGATCCCCTCGGATGGCACCTATCAATTCGTCTACCCCACCGTGGTGGGGCCCCGTTTTTCCGAGCAGTCGGAGGCTACGGCCCCCGATTCAGAGCGGTGGGTGCAGAATCCCTACCTGCCCCAAGGCAGCCGCCCGGTTTCCGGATTCAACCTGCACGCCAGAATATCCACCGGCATCCCGCTGGCAGCCCTGGTCTGCCGGTCCCACGACATTGAAACCAACTGGGAGAGTGAATCCGTGGCCGACATTACCTTACGTGACCCGGAGAAACCTGGCGCAGACCGAGATTACATCCTGGAGTACCACCTGGCCGGCAAACAGATCCAATCCGGCCTCATGCTGTATGAAGACGCCCAGGAGAACTTCTTTCTTCTCATGGTGCAGCCCCCCGAAAGAATTAAACCCAAGGATATCCCGGATCGCGACTATATCTTCGTTGTGGATGTGTCCGGTTCCATGGACGGCTTTCCCCTGAACACGGCCAAGGGCCTGCTTGCCGATTTGATAGGGCAGCTGCGCCCCACGGACACGTTCAATGTGGTCTTTTTCGCCGGGGGATCACGGGTAATGGCGCCGACGTCAGTACCGGCCACCTCGCGCCACGTGGCCCAAGCGCTGCGTTTGCTCGACCATCAGCGGGGTGGCGGCAGCACCCGCTTGCACGCGGCCCTTCAAAAAGCGTTGGCCCTGCCCCGGGATGAAGCCAGTTCACGCAGTGTCGTGATTGTGACCGACGGATACATCTCCGCTGAAAAAGAGGTGTTCCAGTTGATCCGCAACAACCTGAACCGGACAAACGTGTTTGCCTTCGGTATCGGCAGCTCGGTCAACCGCTACCTGGTGGAGGGCATCGCCAAGGCCGGCCTGGGGGAACCTTTTATCGCTACCGATCCACAGTCGGCCCGCTTGGCCGCCGGGCAGTTTCGGGAATATATCCAGGCCCCTTTGCTGACCGGCATAAGCGTCAAATACAGCGGCTTCGATGCTTACGATGTCGAACCGGCGGCCATTGGCGATCTTTTCGCCCACCGCCCGGTCATTATCCAGGGCAAGTGGCGGGGCGCGGCCACCGGTGCGATCGAGGTCTCCGGCACCGGCGGCAGCGGAAAATATGGGCAGACCTTTCACCTGGCCGACACCCCGCGGCTGGAAGCCAACCGGGCCCTGCGTCCCTTGTGGGCCCGTTCCCGGATAGCCCGGCTGGCGGACTTTAATTTCAACGGCCGGACCGGTGAAGAGCAAGCCGCAATCACCTCGCTGGGGTTGACCTACAGTCTGCTCACCGACTACACGGCCTTCGTGGGCGTCCATGAAACCTTACGCAACCCGGAGGGAAAAAGTGAAGCGGTCACGCAGCCTTTGAACCTGCCGACCGGTGTTTCCAACCTGGCGGTCAGCGGTGGCTGCGCCAATGTTCCCGAACCGGAACTGACGCTGCTCCTGGTCGGCCTTTTACTCGTTTTAATGGCACGGCACATTTATCGCCGGTTTCGGCTGACTGCAGGTATCGGGAGGTAAATCATGACGGCCATCTTTAAGATGCTATCGTTTTGCCGCTCCCCCGGGCCCAATGCCGCTTATTATATCTGGATCCTGGCCATTGCCTTTGTACTCAAGCAGCATTACAGCCTGGCCGGCAGTGACGCACTGGTCTGGATTTTGGGCCCGACAGCCGCTCTGGCCGAAATCATTAGCGGGATTCCATTTGAACATGAATCCTTCACGGGATACATCAGCCGGGACGCCCGGGCCGTCATTGCACCGGCCTGTGCCGGCGTGAATTTTATGGTTATCGCCTTTGGAATGACAGCCTACCAGGGTGTTTCCCGACTGATCGGTACGGGCCGCAATATGGTGTGGCTGGTCGGGTCTCTGGGCGGCGCCTACCTGCTGACCATCCTGGTAAATGCCCTGCGCATCACCCTATCCATCTACCTGTATGGCGCCGATCTGTACACGGACCAGGTAACCCCGGCCACACTTCATCGGATCGCAGGGGTCTTTATCTATTTTACCGCCTTGTCGGCTATCTATCTGGTCAATGGAAAAATCACAACCGGCCTCCAGGCATCAGGTCCGGCCCGGTTGTGCCGCTGGTTTACAATCGGATCCCGTGGCCTGGTACCGTTGCTCTGGTACACAGCGATCACCCTGGTGGTACCATTGGTGCGTCGTCTGGAAATTGCCGGCCAGCCTCAATTCCAAAGCCACTTGCTAACCGTGATAACAACCGGCCTGCTGGTTTTCAGTATTTTTTTAATTGGCCAGCTGTGTTACCACCATATAAAAGGCGTTATGCGCATCCTTCCTCTGATCACGGCGACCCTAACTAGAGGCAGACGGTCATGAATCCGAAAGTCCTGATCGTAGAAGACGAACCGGCCATTGCCGATACCATCCAATACGCCCTGGAAACCGAAGGCTTCGATACCCGGCACCTGGCGGCCGGCCGGCCGGTGCTCGAAATATTGGATGAGGCCACCATCGATCTGATCGTCCTGGACATCGGTCTGCCGGATATCAGCGGGATCGAGCTGTGCCTGGAAATCCGCAAGCGGTCGGCGGTTCCCATTATCTTTCTGACGGCCCGGGACGCGGAAGTGGACCGGGTGGTGGGCCTGGAAATCGGCGGCGATGATTATGTGACCAAACCCTTCAGCCCGCGGGAACTGGCGGCCCGGGTCCGGGCGGTTCTACGCCGAGGGGCAACCGCGCCGGAAGGTGCCGTTACGGCGCCCGATTTTAACCTGGATGAATCCCGGCGCCTGATAACCTATTGCGGCACTCCCCTGGAGCTTTCCCACTATGAGTATCGCCTCATGCGGATCTTCATCCAGCGCCCCGGACACGTCTATTCCCGCGAGCAACTAATGAACCTGGCCTGGGATGAACCGGAAAGCAGCATGGACCGGACCGTAGACGCCCACATCAAAAACCTGCGGGCCAAGCTTAAATCCGTCCGGCCGAACCACGCTCCGATCGTGACCCATCGCGGCGTGGGCTACTCTCTTAAAGAGGACCTATGAAACTGGGCGCGCGTATCTTTCTTTGTTACCTCTTTATCTTCTCGATCTGTTTCTACTATCCGGTGGACTGGATGCTGACCAACCTGCGCACCCGCTACCTGGAAGGCGTCGAAGACCCGCTGGTAGATCAGGCCAACATTCTAGCCGCACTCGTTGAGACCGAGTTTGCCAAAGATACTTTCAGCCCGGAGCAGCTGGACAACGTGTTTCAGCGCGTCTACCTGCGCCGGCTCGACACCCGGATTTACGACCTGGAGAAAGGCGGGGTGGATCAGTGGATCTATATCACCGACCGCAATGGCCGCGTCATTTTCGATTCCCAGAACCCCGACAATATCGGCGAGGACTACTCGAACTGGCGGGATGTACGCCTGACCCTGGAGGGCCGTTACGGCGCCCGGACAACTCGCAGCGACCCGGATGATTTGACGTCTTCGGTACTCTACGTGGCGGCACCTATCCGGGTAAAAGGTGAAATTACCGGCGTATTGACCGTGGCCAAACCAACCGTCAACATCAACAGCTTTCTGAAAACCGCGAAGCCGCGTATCGCGGCCGTCGGGGGTTTGGCCGCGGCAGCGGCCATCGTGTTAAGCCTGGTGGCCTCCTTCTGGATCACCCGGCCCATCCGCCGGCTGACAGCCTATGCCAATGACATTCGCGCGGGCCGCAGCGTAGACCTGCCGGCTCTCGATAAAAGTGAAATCGGCGCCATGGGCCAGGCCTTCGAGAAAATGCGGATCGCCCTGGAGGGCCGTGAATATATCGAACAGTACGTACAGACCCTCACCCACGAACTGAAAAGCCCCCTGTCGGCTATCCGGGGGGCTGCGGAGCTTTTGGGCGAAAAAATGGAGATGCCGCAGCGCCAGCGCTTTTTGGGCAACATTACCAACGAAGCCGCCCGTATCCAAGATCTGGTGGACCGGATGCTGGAACTGGCTGCCCTGGAAAGCCGTTCCATCCTGCCGGCCGTGGAACAGGTCTCCCTGAACACGCTGGTCAAAGCGGTACTGGAGAGTAAGCAGCCCCTGCTGTCTCAAAAAAACCTCACGGCAGTATTGTCACTGGAGGCAAAGGCCGTCGTAGCGGGGGATAAATTCCTGCTGCGCCAGGCGATCAGCACCCTGATCCAGAATGCCATAGATTTCAGCCCGGACGGCGGCCAGTTAACCATAACCGTCACCACCGCAGACAAACTGGCCTATCTGACGATCGAGGACGGCGGTCCCGGGATTCCCGATTATGCCGAGCAGAAGGTATTTGAAAAGTTCTATTCGCTGCAGCGCCCTGGAACGGGCAAGAAAAGTACCGGGCTGGGACTCAATCTGGTCCGGGAGGTGGCCAAACTGCACGGCGGGGAGATAACCCTGGCAAACCGGTCGGCTCAACCGGGAGTCCGGGCGATACTAAGCCTAAAGCTGGTTTGAAATTAAATCCCCCAACCGGTCCAGACACCCGCTATAAAAATGATCCGCTTCCGGAATGATTTCCATCCGGGCCTCCGGGTTCCAGCCGGTGATCAAGGGGGCCACAATGCCGGGCGGGGCAATCTCGTCGCGGCCGCCGGGCGGGGCAATCTCGTCGCGGCCGCCGGGCGGGGCAATCTCGTCGCGGCCGCCGGTCACCACAAACGTAAGCATCGGAATGTCGACCACCTCTGCAAATTCAATGAATGCTACCGGGGGAGACACCATGATCTGGTGGGCCAACGATGCCATCTCCGCCGTTATGTAAGCATTCACCCAGCTGCCGAAAGAATAACCGGCCAGGCTTAGTGTGGCCGCACCCCGAGCGGTCAGGCAGTCCAGGGCCGCCAGCACATCCGCTCTTTCTCCCCGACCGTTGTCGAATTGGCCGGTGCTGCGTCCGACGCCCCTGAAATTGAACTGCAGGCAGCTGTAACCGGCCTGGATATAGGCATCCGCAACGGTCTGAACCACCGGGTTGTTCATATCTCCGCCGTAGAGGGGATGTGGATGGGTTACCACCACCCCACGATCGGAGCTTCCTTCGGTAAACAGACCCTCCAGGGTAAGGTCACCCGAGTTGAATTCGATTCGCTCCATAACCTATTTCAATTCTTTTAGTATATTGACGATGCGACGACCAAACTCTTTTTTCTGCCAATTTTTCAGATCCGCCATGGCGTTCAGGGCCCGGATGTTGCGTGGGCAGCGGGTGGCCACGGCGGTCATCTGCGCTTTGGTCAGCAGGAGGGGCGGATCCAGTTCCAATTTTTCCGCTTCACGGTCCCGCCAATCTTTCAGGGCTTTAATCCGGTCCGGAACCTGGGGCGGCAACTGCGGCGCTTTTTTGCGGGGGTAACGCGGCAATTTGTCCGGGGTCACTTTAAACCCCTTTTTGACCGCAGCGATAATTTCTTTGCCGTGCATGGAAATCTGCCGGGGACTCAACACGCCGAGTCGCTCCAGCGTGGTGATGGAGTGCGGTCCCCGGGTCGCAATCTTGATCAAGGCGCCATTTCCGAACACCTTGAACAGCGGCCGATCTTTGCGCCGGGCGATCCTGCGTCTCAGTTCAAGCAGTTCTTCAAGTACCGCCAGCTCGATGCGTCTCAGTTTCCCGGCCCCCTTGCATTTTAGAAACAGGGGGGTCCCGTCATTGACCGGCGGTCGTACCCGGCTCAAAAGGTCGCACTCTTCCTCTACCCAGGACAGCCGGCCTTTGGCTTTGAGTTCCGCAGCCAATTCGGCAGCCAAGGGAACCAAGTGGAATGCATCTTTGGCCGCATAAGCCATCATTTCAGCGGGCAGAGGGCGTACCGACCAGTCCTTGCGCTGGAATTTTTTATCAAGTTGGACGTCAAACCGGCTTTTCAGCACGGCCTCCAGACCGGTCTCGCGGATACCCAGAAACATCGAAGCCACCTGGGTATCGAACAGGTGCTGAATGTCAATCTCAAAATCACGATACAAAGAGCGGACATCGTAGTCCGCGCCGTGAAACACTTTTTTTATCTGTGGATCGGCAAATAGGGGTTTGAGCGGGGCCAGATCGGGCAGGACAAGGGGATCGATAATGGCACTGACCCGGGACGTAGCCAGCTGCACCAGGCACACCTTCTCCTTGAAATGGTGCATGGAGTCTGCCTCCAGATCCACGGCCAATATGGGTTCGGAGTCGATCTCAGCTACCAGTTTTTCCAGCCCGCGCGCAGTTTCAATTATCCGGTATTGGGTTTCCATATGTCCTGGCCAGTCTTTCAGAACCGCTGTAAAAAGTCAAATTTCCCTTGACCGATGATTGGAATTCACCTACCTAACAAAGCGTACATTTAACGTGTTATTTAAAGTGGTTTTAACATTATTAGCGCAGGTAAACAGCCGATGGTCAACATAACACTTCCCGATGGAAGCATAAAGTCATTTGAAGATATCCCTTCAGGCATGGATGTGGCCCTGAGTATTTCCGAGGGCTTTGCCCGCAATTGCGTTGCCGTGGAACTGGACGGGGCCATTACGGATTTAAGCACCCCCATACCAGAAGATACCGCCATCCGCCTGATCACCAAAAAGGACCCCGAAGCCATCGAGATCCTCCACCACTCCACCGCCCACGTCATGGCCCAGGCGATCCTGGAGCTGTACCCCGAGGCAAAACTGACCATCGGTCCGGCCGTGGAAGACGGATTTTACTATGACATCGACATGGAGCCGGTCTCCGAAGATGATTTCGCGGAGATCGAAGCCCGAATGAAGGAGAAGATCAAGGCCAAACTGCCGTTTGTGCGCGAGGAGGTCTCTAAAGAGGAAGCCCTGGCATTCTACAAGGACGAACCTTACAAACTGGAAATGCTGGGCGACCTGGAAGACGGCACCATCTCCTTTTACAAGCAGGGTGAATTCACCGACCTGTGCCGCGGGCCGCACCTGCCGCACACCGGCTATATCACGGCCTTCAGGCTGATGAAGGTGTCCGGTGCTTACTGGCGTGCGGACCAGAACAACGCCCAGCTCCAGCGCATCTACGGGACCTCTTTCTTCGACAAGAAGGCGCTGAAGAAATACCTCCATTTTCTCGAAGAAGCCAAAAAGCGGAACCACCGCAAGCTCGGCATTGCCATGGACTTGTTCAGCTTCCACGATGAAGCCCCGGGCATGCCGTTTTTCCACGCTAAGGGCATGGCGGTCTGGAACGTCCTGCTGGAATACTGGCGCGAAGAGCATCAGAAAGACGGTTACGTGGAAACCAAAACGCCCATCATGCTGAACCGCAACCTGTGGGAACGCAGCGGCCACTGGGATAACTACCGGGAAAACATGTACACCTCGGAAATCGACGACTTCGAATACGCCATAAAACCGATGAACTGTCCCGGCGGCATGCTGCTGTACAACTCGCAGCCCCACTCCTACAAGGATCTACCGCTGCGCCAGGGTGAAATCGGACTGGTGCACCGCCATGAGCTCAGCGGTGTGCTGGCCGGCCTCTTCCGTGTGCGTGTTTTTCACCAGGACGATGCCCATATCTTCATGATGCCCGAACAGATCCAGGCTGAAATCCTGGGCGTTTTACGTCTGACCGAACGGATCTACAGCACCTTCGGCCTCAAGTTTCACCTGGAGCTCTCTACCCGGCCGGAAAAATCCATTGGTACCGACGAGGACTGGGAAGTGGCCACCGAAGGACTCCGGGCCGCCCTGGACAGCTACGGGCAGGAATACAAAATCAACGAGGGCGACGGTGCCTTCTACGGACCGAAAATCGATGTTCATATTCAGGACGCCCTGGGACGGACCTGGCAATGCGGCACGATCCAGCTGGACATGTCCCTGCCGGAGCGGTTCGACCTGGCCTATATCGGCAGGGACAATGACAAACACCGGCCCATCATGATTCACCGGACCATTTTCGGCTCTATCGAGCGCTTCTTCGGCATCCTCATCGAGCATTTCGCCGGCCGCTTTCCCCTATGGCTGGCTCCGGTCCAGGCAGCACTACTGCCCATCAACGATGAACTGGCCGAATATGCCGAATCAGTCCAGAAGACCCTGGAGGCTGTCGGCCTGCGGACCGAACTCGATCGCAGGACAGAGAGCCTGAACCGGAAAGTGCGGGACGCCCAGCTGGCCAAAACACCGCTGATTCTGACCATCGGGGGCAAGGAAAAGGAAGCCGGGACACTCTCCGTGCGCACTCTGGACGGTAAGGTCCGCTACGGGATCGCCCAGCAGGATTTTCTGGATCAGGTCGTAGAACACGTCAAGGCGCGGCGGCTGGATTTTGATATCTTCCCGGATTCTTAACTTAATCGGGATCGCAATCGCTATCGGTATCGCAATCGAACAGGGTTTCCGATTTCGATCCCGATGCATGGGCAGGAAGCCGCCCAGACTCCGCCTTAAATTTAGGTGTCCCCCGGAGGCAACCTTTTGACGGTATCCAGATTCACACGCTATTGGTTGCCGGTAATTGTTTATTGCGCCGCGATCTTCATCCAATCATCCTTCCCCACCACTGAACAGCTCCCAGCGTGGCCCTTTCTCGACAAAATCCTGCACGTCACGGCATATACCCTGCTGGGATTCTTGGTTTTTCGGGCCCTTGCCACAGGTCGCATGGCCAACAAACCGAATTTAGCATTAATTATCAGCATCTTATTCGCCGGTCTGTACGGTGTGAGTGATGAATGGCACCAGTCTTTCGTACCCGGACGGTCCCCTGAAGCAGCTGATGCCCTGGCCGATTTGATCGGTGGAATAATCGGTGCCAGTCTCGGGTGGTTATGGTTCAAACGGATTGACAAAACCGCCGGCCTTTTGTAATGATTACAAGCTTGAAATAGCGTGACTAATTGGCACGAAGAGGCCTTAAAAACCTCTTCCAAAAGGAGGCCGACCAGACCATGACCGACAAGCAGACCCTCACCGTAAACGGCAATCAATTTGAATTCGAAACCGGCGACACCATTCTGGATGTGTGCCGTCGCAGCAGTATCGATGTGCCGACCCTGTGCCATCTCAAGGCGGCTACCCCGACGGGGGCCTGCCGCATCTGTGTTGTGGAAGTCGAAAATGCCCGCAGCCTGCTGCCGGCGTGTTCAACGCCTGCCGCCGCCAATATGGTCGTGGAAACCGAATCCCCGGCAGTTATTACGGCCCGCAAGGAAATTCTACAGCTGTTGCTCTCCTCGGGCAACCACAACTGCGCCGTCCGCGGTTCCGACAACAAAGACTGGACCGGCTTTCAGCTGAAGGTCCGGGAGGATGACAACAGTGACGAACTCTGCCCGGTCTGGGGTGATTGCCGCCTGCAGGACCTGGCCTATCACTACCAGGTGAACGGGGAAGGCTTTGATGCCACCGAAACCCAGTACCCCATGGAAACCGTCAACCCATTCATCGTCAGGGACTTTTCCCGCTGTATTCTCTGCGGCCGCTGCGTTCAGGCCTGTAATGAAGTACAGGTCAATAATGCCATCGATTTCGGATACCGGGGGGCGGCAACCAAGATCATCGCCGCCGGAGACAAACCGCTGAAAGACTCCGATTGCGTCTTCTGCGGTGAGTGTGTCCAGGCCTGCCCGGTGGGCGCCCTGGTCGAAAAGGATGTCCGCTACCAAGTCCGGCAGTGGGACACGGAAAAAGTCCGCACCACCTGCAGCTACTGCGGGGTCGGCTGCCAGCTCAACCTGCACGTCCGTGACAACAAGGTCGTCAAGGTAACCGGCGTCGAGGACCTGCCGCCCAATAACGGTAGCCTTTGCGTCAAGGGCCGCTTCGGGTACCACTTCATCGATTCCCCCGAACGCCTCACGGTCCCCCTGGTCCGCAAGAACGGGGAACTGCAGGAGGCTACCTGGGACGAGGCCCTGGACCTGGTCGCCAGCCGCTTTAAGGAAATCCGCGACACCAGCGGCTCCGACAGTCTGGGAGTTCTGACCTCGGCCAGAGTGACGAACGAGGAAAACTATATCGCCCACAAATTCACCCGGGCGGTGCTGAAAACGAACAACATCGATCATTGCGCCCGATTGTGACATAGCTCCACCGTGGCCGGTCTGGCCGCAGCTTTCGGAAGTGGCGCCATGACGAACACCATCGCGGACATTGAAACCGCCGATGTCATCCTCGTTACTGGATCCAACACCACCGAAAACCACCCGGTCCTGTCCAGTTTCGTCAAACGGGCTGTTACCCAGCGCGGGGCAAAGCTTATCGTGGTCGATCCGCGCAAAATCAAACTGACCGAATACGCCGACATATGGCTGCGCCAGAAGCCTGGCTATGATGTGGCCTGGATTAACGGTCTGATGCACGTGATCCTCGAGGAAGGTCTGCACAACCAGAAGTTCATCGACGAGCGCACCGAGGGATTTGAAGCCGTAGCGGAAACCGTGAAAAAATACACCCCCGCCTACGTGGAAGAGCTGACGGGGATCCCGGCCGATGATCTCGTCGCGGCCGCCCGGCTTTACGGCAATGCTGAAGCCGGCAGCCTGCTCTACTGCATGGGCATCACCCAGCACACCTCCGGAGTCGACAATGTCAAGTCCCTGGCCAACCTGGCCATGATGAAAGGCAATTTGGGCAAGCCGGGCGGCGGCGTGAATCCGCTGCGCGGGCAAAACAACGTTCAGGGCGCCTGCGATATGGGCGGGCTGCCCAACGTTTTGACCGGCTACCAGCCGGTGACCAGTGAGGAGGCCATCAAGAAGATGGAAGCCGCCTGGGGCGTCACCGGGCTGCCCACCGAAATCGGGCTGACCGTCACCAAAATGCTGCCCAAGGCACACGAAGGTGAGTTCAAAGCCATGTATATCATTGGGGAAAACCCGCTGGTGTCCGATGCGGACCTAAATCACGCCAAAGCCTGCCTGGAACACCTCGACTTCCTGGTAGTGCAGGACATCTTCCTGACTGAAACCGCCGAGATTGCCGACGTGGTCCTGCCCTCGCGCTGCTTTGCCGAAAAGGATGGTACTTTCGTGAATTCGGAACGACGGGTGCAGCGGGTACGCAAAGCAGTGGACCCCCCCGGAGAAGCACGCTACGACTGGGAGATCACCGGCGACATCGCAACGCGCATGGGCTTTGATATGTCCTATGCGAACAGCGAGGAAATATTCAATGAGATAGCCAGTGTTACCCCGTCTTACGCCGGCCTCACCTACGAGCGGATCGAGGATATCGGCATTCACTGGCCTTGTCCCAGCGAAGACCACCCGGGTACCCCAATCCTCCACACGGCGCAGTTCACCCGGGGTAAAGGGCTGTTTCATGCAGTCGATGTCCAGCCGCCGGCCGAGGTGACGGACGATGAATATCCCATGTATTTGACTACCGGCCGTCTCTTGTACCAGTATCACACCGGTACCATGACCATGAAATCCGAGGACCTCAACGTAAAGGCCCCGGACAGTTTCGTGGAAATCTCTGCGGCCGATGCCGACCGCTATGAACTGGCGGATGGGGATATGGTCGAAGTCGCCTCCCGCCGGGGAACGATCCAGGCCAAGGTCCAAATTTCGACCAAAGCAGTGGACGGCACCGTATTCATTCCCTTTCACTATGCCACGGCGGCCGCCAACATGCTGACCAATGCGGCCCTTGATCCAATATGCGGCATACCCGAATTAAAAGTGTGCGCCGTGAAATTGTCGAAAGCGGCCTGAAGAATCGAAAAAAGATGAAAGCCCGATACGAAAGTTTCGTATCGGGCTTTTTCTTTTCTGAAATTGTAGATACTATAATTATTCCGGTAAGGGTTTGATACCCCATATTTCGGGTACTTTTGGCAAGCGTGCTCGGTTCAGATGCCCTAGAATTTGTAGGGAAGTTTTCTCCTGAGTGCAAATTGCCCTGACCGTTGGGCAATAAAGTCACCTTCCTTGAGTTGGCTGATAATGCGGGTAACGGTTTCGCGGGAAGCCCCGATGATGTCGGCAATCTCCTGGTGGGTAAGTTTGTCCTCAATTATACCACTTTCATTTTGATTCTCGGTCAGGAAATGGGCCAGCCGACCATATACATCCAAAAAAGCCAGATCAGTGATCTGTTGGGTGGCGAGCCTGAGTTTCGCTAGCAAAAATGAAATGATACCCCAGGCTATTGCGGGTTGATCCGACACCAGGGTAAAGAACTGCCTGCGGGGAATTACCATGACTTCGCAGGGAACAGTGGTAATGATCGTGGCCGAGCGCGGGTTGCCATCTAGAAAACTCATCTCACCAAAGCAGTCGTATGGTTGGAACCGACTGACCACCAGTTGCCGGCCCGTGACGTCTGACCGGACAGCATTGGCCTTGCCTGAAAGAAGAACATAGAGGTTATCGGTTTCATCACCCTCATTGATAATGACAGCGTTTTTCCGGTACTGCCGCCGCTGCGCAATGTATTCCAGCGCTTCACATGACTGTTGACCGATGTTTGCGAACATGGGGACGCGTTCCAGCATGGCAGTTCGCCCTCCTTAATGAGGTTTTAGACGGGCACAACGCTATGGCTCCAGATTTTGGCAGAGACTTCGGCGGTGAGTAAAGGCGCCCTCAACACAAATGCGCGATCGAAACCAGTTTAAAGGAGGGGCCGCATAACAAGTTAGATATGACTGTCGATTATTACCACATTCTTTCTGGATTTTAAAGATCGCTGCTTGAATTTGATTGTCCAAAATCATCGGCGGTAAATTCTAATCATGACATTTGAGCAGAAGGGATGCCGTCTATTGTGTCATCAAGGTAGCAAGGATACTGTAACAGCAATAAAAAAAATAGCGCAATATGTGCATATTGCGCTATTTGAGTTCTTTGGTGAAGTTTAAAATTAAGCGTACTAAAGATATAATTTAGCTAATGCTGGGGGTTTTCTTACCAAATGTCCGCATGTATGAAGCCCGCTTAGTCATATGAAAAATGAAGAACCTCATATCCCAGCTATCAAATACCGGTAATCGGCCTCGGTGATTACGCCCATACCTTTGAGGTTATGGTCTGCCTCGTGCTGTCCGGTAGTGGTTGGGTACCTTTCAGCACCGACTTTCGGATCTGCTTTGATAAACAACAGGTCCTCACCGGTAATCAGACTGCCTACCGCCCAGACCTCGGCCACAGACTGTCTTTCGCAGCCTGTATAGATTGACTCGACAAACACCAGATCAGGGGCGGTAAGCAGACTGCCGGATGCTTGCTCCTGGGCGAAAAGCGTAGTCCCAGATACACTCAGGCTGAAGACTAAAACGACAAGAACGATCGTTGCTTTATGAGTGATGTTCTTCATGATGGCCTCCTTTTGTGGGTTATTAACATTCATTTTCACGAACTGTCTTTTTGGAATGGCTAAATTCCATTACCGTATTCTGGTTTTAGCAAGGCCCACTGTCGACGGCAGTGATGGCAATTACAATTAGGATGTGACGGAACTCACAAATTCGCTAAAAAGTCGATTCATGCATGGCTTAGAAAAAACAGGGGAGGGCTTTTTGGTGTGCCGGACATTGCCCGCTTTCTATGGAGGGTCTACTTGCTAACAATTTTAATAGATAATTCATTTGGTTAAAGTCTTGCTGCCGGGTCCTGGTTAGGTGAGCTGCCGGAGTTTTTTTGTCTTCGTGATGGATTGGTTGGCGAAATAGCGTTGCTATTGTTTAACTACAGTGCCCTGGAGCACAACCACGCCGGGATGACTAGGCGCAAATCTATACCCTGGCGGTCGTTGCGGCCATAAAAAACCCGATACCGCAGCCACGGTATCGGGTTTGGGTTCATATTTTAACCACCGGTTACATGGCACTCTCCGGGTGAAAGACATTCACCTCTTTCAGGTCTTCTCCCAGGTACTCGCGCTCATTGGGCCCCAAAATGCCCATGGACAGGCAGATCAGGGTCCACAGGTGGACCGTTTCCCACTTGTGATCGTTGATCTCGCTCAGATCGTGCACCTGGGCATGGCAGTTGTGGCAGGGGGTGATAGCGTAGGCCGCACCGGTGGTAAGAATCTGGTCTGCCTTGAGCTTACCATAGGCGCGCCGCTCCTCCGGAAAGCCAGACTGCAGGAACCCGCCGCCGCCGCAGCAGTAGTTGTTGGACTTGTTGGGGTACATCTCGATGAAGTTCTCTTCACCGACCACCGCCTTGACCACGTAGCGCAGATCATCGGCCACGGGGTCGCCGTAGGTTTTACGCACCAGCTGGCAGGGATCCTGGACCGTGAACTTGATCTGGCGCTCCTTGTTCCAGTCGGAATTGACCTTGAGCTTACCTTCCCGAACCCACTGGGCGTAAAGTTGGATGATGCTCTTGATTTCAAAGTTGTGTTCGATCTTGAATTTATCCAGTCCGACCCGGACTGCGAAAAGTTCGTGCCCTCACTCGGTGTTGAGCCAGACCTTACACCCCAGATCATCCACGGCTTTGGCCTTGGTCCTCACAATCTTTTCCCAGTTCTCGTCATCGGCCATGAACATGCAGTAGTTCTCGGCCGCCCACCCCTTGGTGCCGTAGGTCCAGTCGGCACCCACCGAGTGCAGGATCTTCCATAGCGGCACCATCTCGTCCGGCTCGGTGACCGGCTCGCGCGAGTTTTGGTTGAGGAAAAACTCGGCGCCCTTTTTGTTGACCGGCGCCAACATATCGGCAAACTCCGGCTGAGACTCCTGGTACTCTTCCAGAACGTCCTCGACCACGAACTGAAAATCCTCCTCGGACGCTCCCATGGCGCTGCAGGTATCATGGCGCAGAGCCATATCACAGGATCCGACAATCCCCTTGGGCCGCTCCTCGCGAGGAACCATTTTCCGTGCATTGAACACCAGTTGGGGAATGTTGATTTTCATGGGGCAGACGTAAATGCAGCGCATACACATGCTGCACCACCATTTCCAATCGGATTTAAGGATCTCCTCGTCCATGCCCAGGGCAGCCATGCGCAGGAACTTGCGTGGGTCCATACCCTCCAGCCCGGTGGCCGGGCAACCGGAAGAGCAAGCCCCACAGGTCAGGCAAAGATTCAGGTTCCCACCGTCGGGCAGGATCTCTTTGACCTTGTCGATGAACAGACTCTTTTTTTCACCACCTAAAACAACCGCTTCTTCAGCCATGATACCGATACCTCCATTTTCAAAACCTGCAATCCGGGCACATCGCCAGTCTCAGTGGCTCGCGATGCAGATCCGCCCCCAAAGCGAGTATAAAATGAACTCTAAATAAAAATGAGATATATATCATAATTGAAATTGAAACTAAAGCCCCCGGAATCAGGTCACTCCCCGATGATTTTTACCAGAACCCGTTTGCGGCGCCGCCCGTCGAATTCACCATAAAAGATCTGTTCCCAAGTGCCGAAATCCAGGCGCCCATCTGTAATAGCCACCACCGATTCGCGGCCCATGACCTGCCGCTTCATGTGCGCATCGGCGTTGTCTTCACCCACGTTGTGGCGATATCCGGAAACCGGTTCGTGGGGTGCTAATTTCTCGAGCCAGATGTCATAGTCATGGTGCAGCCCCGATTCGTCATCGTTGATAAACACCGATGCGGTAATATGCATGGCGTTCACCAGGAGCAACCCCTCGCGGATGCCGCTTTCCGCCAGGCAGGCCTCCACATCCGGGGTGATATTGATAAATGCCCGGCGGGTGGGCACCTCGAAATACAGCTCTTTGCGATAGCTTTTCATAACCGTCCCCCTATTGTGTTTGATGGCAATGAACGAATTTTAAGCCAGATGCATACGGGTTGTCTACCTGGAAAATGATATCTCCAAAAGATGCGCGGACACACAGTTGCAAGAGAGGGGCGCGGCGGTTTGACGGCGCAACCAACCCAAGGATAGGTTAGCCCATTGAGCGACGAAGGGAATTGAAATACCGGGAGTTGTGATCAGAGAGACTTCTGTATATACCGCCGGCCTACCTACTGATCCCGACCGCTTTTGCGTTGGCTGTCCACATAGGCGGCCAGAATCCGGGCCGTGGTCCTGGGGGGTGGAACTTCCATATACTGATAGATGACGGCCAGGGCCATTTCGTGAGCCAGGATATCTTCAGAGAGCTGATCCACGCTTACAAAGATTGTGTTTTGCTTGCGGCTGTACCAGGCCCGGCGCTGCCGGCCTGCACCGGTGGTTTGGGCGAGGGCATTTTCCATCTGTTGGCGATCGGTATAAACCGTAATCGTGACGCGATCGATCGCTTTACGCATATCGAGGAGGGTCTGGACCTCGCGGAACAGGGCATCCACTCTGGATACCAACGTGGCTTCAGACTGCGGGCTCAAAGCCAGTGGGTACAACGCCCGACTGAAGGCAGACAACCCGGGCTGTTGCGGGTAGTGGATGACGGTATATTTGGTTTTCAGACTGGCCCAGGGGGAGCTGTCCGGGGTCGGCCATGTCGGTGTTTCGCTGTCACCGGCTACAGCGGCCAGGCGGCGCACCGGCCAGGCAAAGGCATACTTTTTCTTATTCAGAAATTTTTTATTGCCGTAATAGAGGTTGACTGCCCAGGCGTACCCCGGCCCATGGTTATGATCGGTTTGGGTCCAGTAGTCTAGAAAGGTCACCACATTTTCAAAGGGACTTTTCATGGGCAGCGCCGGACTCTGGTTAGCGGTGTCGACGATCGAAGCAAGTTCTTCTTTCGTAGGCAGCCGCCAGTCGGTAAAGCCGGCATACTGCAAACCACTGCAGAAGGCACCGGCTTCCTGCCAGGTAATGGCCCCCAGGGTGGATTTGCCGCTCTTGAGCCATAATAAACCTGTCTTTCGGTCCAAGATGGTGCCGTCGCCGCGGTCCTCAAAACGGCTGGCGGCAGCCGACTCTGACTGGCCGCTGGTGGCAGTTAGAATCACGGGCGTTACCAAAACCAGCGCCGCAGCCAGAAAAAAGGTTCCTAAAACTGCACGCGGGATGCGTATACCAGTGGTTATCATTGTTGCCGCCCTTTTAACCGAGCCCCGTCACCCACCATCCGGCTACTTGCCGGTGAGCCAAAAAGGGCAAGGGAGGGAATCAGGGAATATCGTATAATGGTTGCCATTTAGACCGTCTATTCGCGTTTCAATTTGAAGGTCGTGTCTATTTTCTGCTCGAGGCCGGTTAACTTCCGTGCCACGGTATTGGCGTCTTGCGAATCGGTCGCCGTCTGAGCCAACTCCGCCACCATCGTCCGAATTTCGCCGACTTTGCCGTTCAGGCTGCCGGTCATGCTGTTCAGGCTCTCGGCGATATCGGTAATCTGGTCATGTTCCCGCAAGTGGATATCCCGGGTAAGGTCGCCCTCCGCAATCCGTTTCAGTTCCAGTTCAAACCGATACAGGGGTCCGGCTATTTTATGCGAGACAAACAGGGTGACCATTATTGAAGCCAGGCATATCAAACCCAGGGTAATGAGGTTCGTGTAAATAACTGCGGGTAAGATCGCCATGGAGGTTTCACGAACCACCAATCTTGAATCCTGAAAGGATGAGGTTAGCGTTCCCTGGGAAAACGCGAGCAGCAGGGCGGTGGAAATACCGGCCCCTATCAGGATAACAAGGCAAAAACGCAGCATGAATTTGAATTGGAAACCCTTTTTTACGTAGACCTGGCGTCTTTTATAGGTATGTTCTTTAGCGGCCATGCCGGACTCCTTCTCAGTCTTTGAACAACTTGTCTTCATCAATGGTAACGGTGGCATTCTGGCGCAATTGGGCCACCCACTGGTCCAGGGCCTGGGCCCGTTTCTTTTCCTTGAGCTCGACCATGATACCGTCGCGCACTTCGGTCAAGGGCGGCAGGTGCCCGCCCGCGCCCTTCAATTGTTCATAGTGTGCCCGGGCATCCGTCTGTGACACGATTAGGGTTTGGTCAGTCTGCTCACCTTTGAGCTCTAGAAGGTCCCGAATCAGGGTAGATTCCCAGTACCGTTCAATGGCCCTGACAAACTTCGGCTGCCGGTCCAACCGCAGCCGTTGGGCTTCTTGGATGAGCAATTCTCGACGGATTATCTGCTCCAGGAACTCTTGCTTGGCCTGACGGGTCACTTTGAAGTCCCGGTCGAATTCTACCTCGGCCTTCAACTGGCCAAGAAAATCCGCCTGGGTCAACTTGTACCCATTTATGTCGGCAATGATCGGGGAATTGTCCGGGCGGCTTTGCGAACAGGCCGGTAATAATAGGACCGGGATCAGTATCGCCAGATAGATAAACCGTATTTTCATACCAGTTCCCTCCTTCGAGGAAGCGCAAATGATTGTCTGTCAGGATGTTGCAGGTCAATTTTTTTGGAGCTATCTGTGTCATCGGCAACCGTTTGGCAAACTTTAGACCAAAACTTGAAAAACAACAGAAAAGTTGCCTGATTGACGCAAATCCGCCGGTGAAGGTTTGACAAGCATCCGGCCAGCGCATACTATGCGCCTCCAGCGAGGCATGTGCATGCAGCAACCGGATATCAAAAAGATACGCAACCTTATTCCCCACGCGCGGCGCCCGGAAAGACGGGCCGCCCGCCGCAACCTGAACCGGCTGGTGGGCAACCAGGCGCAACCGGCGCTTTCACCAGACCAGATTCGCAAACTGACCGCACTTGAAACCCGCCTGCGCGCATCTGTCGCGGCCCGCCAGGCCCGCATTAAATACCGTCCCGTACCCGCGTTCCCGGCCGAACTTCCGATCACGGTCAAAAAAGATGACATCATCCGGACCATCCGCCGCCACCCGGTCATCATCGTCGCGGGGGAGACCGGATCAGGTAAAACCACCCAGATACCCAAATTCTGCTTGGCTGCCGGACGGGGCATTGACGGATTAATCGGATGCACCCAACCGCGCCGAATCGCCGCTACTACCGTGGCCCGGCGGATTGCGGCCGAACTGGATGAGCCGCTGGGAAAATCGGTGGGCTATAAAATTCGTTTTCAGGAAAAGACGGCCGCCGATGGCTATATTAAGATCATGACCGACGGCGTATTGCTGGCCGAAGCCCAGGGCGACCCCTGGTTGAACAGCTACGACACCCTTATTGTGGACGAAGCCCACGAACGCAGCCTCAATATCGACTTTCTGCTGGGCATTCTCAAGAACCTGCGGCGCAAGCGTCAAGACCTCAAACTGATCATTACCTCGGCCACCATAGATACGGAGAAGTTTTCCAAGGCGTTTGACAACGCTCCGGTGATCGAAGTTTCCGGCCGCATGTATCCGGTGGACGTCCACTATCTGACGCCGGACGACACCCCCGACCCGGATGAGCAGAGCCATATCGAACTGGCCGCCCTGGCCGTGGACCGGATTGTGCGGAAAAACCCTTTTGGAGACATCCTGGTCTTCATGCCTACTGAACAGGGCATCCGTGAAACAGCCGAACTTATCGAAGGCCGCGGTTATAAGGGGGTTGTCAGCATGCCGCTGTTTGCAAGGTTGACGGCTGCCCAGCAGGCTCGGGTGTTCGCCCCGGCCCCGGGCCGCAAAATTATCATTGCCACCAACATCGCGGAAACATCGATAACCATCCCCGGCATCCGCTACGTGGTCGATACCGGCTTGGCCAGGATCAGCCGCTATATGCCGCGCTCACGCACCACCGCCCTGCCGGTCTCCCCGATTTCGAAAAGCAGCGCGGACCAGCGTATGGGGCGCTGCGGCCGGGTTGAAAACGGGATCTGCTTCCGGCTCTACACGGAAGCAGATTATGATTCCCGACCGCTTTACACCAGCCCCGAAATTTTACGCGCCAACCTGGCGGAAGTCATCTTGCGGATGATTTCCCTGAAGCTGGGCAACGTGGAGACCTTTCCATTTATCGACCCGCCCGCGGAAAGAAATATCAAGGACGGGATCGACCTCCTGCTGGAATTGGGCGCTATCGTGCCGACCGGCAAATCCAACACAGGGAGACGTTCCAATCGCTTTCGGCTGACGAAAACCGGCCGGATGATGGCCCGCCTGCCAATCGATCCGCGGCTCTCGCGCATGCTGGTAGCTGCCCGGGAACAAGGCTGCGTGGCCGACATGACCACCCTCGCGGCCGCTTTGAGCATCCAGGACCCGCGCGAACGCCCGGCTGAAAACGCCCAGGCCGCCGATCAGGCCCAAAAAGTCTTCGTAGATCCGTTGTCGGATCTGGTCACCCTGCTTAATATCTGGCAGCAGTACCACGATACCTGGAAACGGAAAAAGACAACCGGCCAGATGAAAAAATGGTGCCGAACCCATTTTATCTCTTATCGCCGCATGCGCGAGTGGCGCGATGTGCACCGCCAAATTCAGGAGATCCTGCGCGAGAGCCGTTTTGACCGCAAGCGGTCCCGGGTCCCGAAATCAGGGCCGTCCAAGAAGCCCCGGCCGGACCGGAAGGTCCTTTTCGGGGACCGCTACGCGGCTATCCACAGATCCGCACTCTGCGGTTTTCTATCCAATATTGCCGTGCAAAAGGAGAAGAACATCTTCCAGGCCGCCAAGGGGCGCGAGGTCATGGTGTTTCCCGGATCAGGGCTGTTTGACCGCACCGGGCGCTGGATCATGGCCATCGAGATGGTCGCGACGTCACGGTTGTTCGCCCGCATCTGCGCTCGCATTGATAGTGATTGGCTTGAAAAAATCGGCGGTCACCAGTGCCGCTATACCCATCTCGATCCGCACTGGGAAAGAAAACGCGGTGAAGTGGTTGCTACTGAACAGGTCTCCCTCTTCGGACTGGTAATCGTCGCGGACCGGCGGGTGGGCTACGGCCGCATCAATCCTGCGCACGCTAACGAACTGTTTATCCGCCAGGCCCTGTTGACGGGTGATATTCACAGGCCGCCGTCCTTCGTCCAGCACAACCAGACCCTGGTGGCAGGTATCCGTAATATGGAAGATCGCATCCGCCGACGGGATATCCTGGTCCACCCCGACGAGATGGCTGCCTTTTACCAGGCGCGTCTGGATAACGTGTATGATATCCGAACCCTGCGTACGCTGCTGAAGAAAAAGGGCGGTGATAACTTTTTGAAATTGACCGAAAAGCAATTGCTGAACTATAGACCGGAACGCGGCGAATTGGACCTCTACCCGGACAGCATCAAACTAGGCCGCAATGAATTTGGCTGCACCTACCGATTCCGGCCAGACGGCGCGGACGACGGTGTTACGATCACCATTCCCGCTGCCCGGGCCGCGACCCTGCCGGCCGAGGAAATCGATTGGCTGGTACCGGGTCTTTTCCGTGAGAAAGTTGATGCCCTCGTCCGGGGACTGCCCAAAAAATTTAGAAAGCAACTGGTACCGGTTTCCCGCACAGTCGCTATTGTCGCCCGTGAGATGAAACGGGAAAAGGGTAATCTTGCAACCAGCCTGAGCCAATTTCTGCATCGTCGCCTGGGGATTGATATTCCGGCGGCCGCCTGGCCGGTGACCGATCTGCCGCCGCATCTACAGGCCAGACTGGATATCACCGATTCCAGTGGTAAAAGCATCGTGACCAGTCGTGATCCGGCCATCTTGCAGCAGCAGAAAGCCGGCAGTGATCCGGGTGACCGACTGGCCGACCTGCGAACCGAATGGGAACAATCAGAAATTACCCCCGCGACCTTCCCCGATCTTCCGGACACGCTGGAAGTCCCTATGCCGGGGGCCGATCCTTGGGTGGTATATCCAACCCTGGTCAGAGAAGAAAATCGCGTTGCCCTGCGCATAGTCTCCGACAGCCGGAAGGCACTGGCCGTTCATCGGGAAGCCGTTGGCCGACTGTACGAGGACCATTTTGCCAAAGACCTCAAGTTCCTGCACCGGAAGTTACTGCTCCCGGATTATATGGCCCCAGCCACCCGACATTTCGGCGGCAATCATGCGGTGGAAAAGCAGATCGAAGACACCCTCTTCAGGGGCCTTTTTGCAAAGGATATCCGCAGCCGCCGGGCATTTGAAGCGCATGCCAACGCTCTGGCGCCCAGCCTGATGTCCACCGGAGACGACCTGCTCAGCAAGGTTCAAATGGTTATGGAACAGTATAGCGAAACCTTTGCGGCCCTGGACGCTTTGCGCCGGAAGTCTTTCTCCAACGGCCCTGCGGCCGGGCTTTTGGAAACCCTTTTCGCCGAATTGCGCAAACTGGTCCCGGAAAACTTTGTGTCGCTATATGACGTCCAACGCATGCCCCATCTGGTGCGCTACATCAGAGCCATCGCGATCCGCGCACAGCGGGCCCTGGAGGCACTGGATAAAGATCGGCAGAAAGCAGATATGGTAGCCGTACATACCACCCGTTTGAATGAATTGCTGACAGCTTTCACGGATACCACTTCTGCGGAAAAAAGAAATGCTGTGGAGAAATATTTTTGGCAGATCGAGGAGTATAAAGTGTCCCAGTACGCCCAAGAGTTGAAAACCGGCGAGAAAGTCTCCCCCAAGCGCTTGGACAATCTATACGCGGACATCTTACGGATCGCCTGACACCTGGCCGGCTATCACATCATGGCAATGCAATCTCCATGACCTTGCCTCCGTATTTGTGCACGGAATCATGGGCACGGACGATCACCTTATGGACACCGGCTGGAATGGCAACACCGGACAGGTCCCGCGTGAAGGGCTGTTCGTTGACATGGGGATGGTAAAGGGTTCTGGTTCCGAATATCGTACCATCCGCACCGACGATGTCCCACTTGTCGGCATAGTGGTCCCACCCGGTATCTTTGTGCTCGATGGTGACGCTGAATTGGTAGGTCTGCTTTCCGGTCTTGCGCACATCGACTTTCAGAACGTCCGCTTCACCGGCCGGCAATAAGGTTGGCAACCACAAGAAACCCATCGCCCATAGACACAGATATCGTTTCATGGCAACTAGCGCCTCCAATGCAAAATTGAACGTGAATACACTCTACGGGTAGATTGGGGATGGAAGTTCGGATTGTCAAGACCATGACGGGCTTGACACGATGCAGCCATCATTGAGCACTCACATCGGATAATTCTTTTACCAGCAGGAGCCTGGCCAGGGCCACCGGTGCTGACAGGGTATGCGTCTGTTCGGCACTAACGAGCCCTTGGTCTGATCCAGACAGAAACTTTTTCAGCTTGCCGAACAAACCTTTCACCGGTTCTTCGTTGCGCGGCAAGCGAACCACCTTGGCCATGGGCCGTTTACCATGCAAGAGGGCCCATTCGCCCGGGGTGGCGATCATAATACGATCAGGGATACTTTTGCGTGGATCAACCAGGCGATACACTTCCCGCCCCTGGTCGTCCAGCAGGGCCAACATGGTCTTGTAAAGAGGATTCATCATCTTCCCCAGGATTTTCTGGTCGAACTGCATGGCAACCCGCTGGTGGGGGGCAGTGACAATCCAACGCGAGGGCATGATACGGCGGTTGGGTTTCATCTGCCAGGCCTTCTGCTCATGATCCAGGATGGCTTGGGTATTGAAAACCGCCTGCCCGATGAGGTCGCAGGTAGCCAAAGTCGTCTCGGTGCGGTCATTGGTCACGGTATAGGTATTTTTGTACTTTTTCGGCCGGTTCTCTTTGCGATAGGATTTACGAATACGGTAAACAGCCTGGTTGTCAGGTGTGCTCATAGTGGCCTCGATATTATCCCATAATTTATCCACACCAGTAAAACCTGCTGTCGCAAAAGAAAAGGACCCGGCCATCGGCATCCGTCCTGACCGCTGCAGGTTTCTGACATTCTATACTTGAGAGCCCCCCCCTCCGCGCGCCGCAAACGTTTCAACAGGCGGCCGTCTATTGCGATCAACCCACTGAAGATCAATCCCATTCCTGTGAAAGCATTCCAGCCGGGGCGTTCACCCAGAAACAGTACGCCCAGGATAATTGCGCTGACGGGTATCAGAAAGGTGACCAACAGCAGATTTGTGGCCCCGGAGGTTGCCAGAACCCGGAAGTAGATGATGTAGGCCAGGGACGTACTGATGGCCGCCAGCCCGAACAGGGCCGCGACGGAACCCATTCCGGGAGCCAACTGCCAGGGTTGCTCGATATACAGCGCCAAAGGCAGGATCATAACGGTCGAACCGCATAGCATGCCCGTAGCGACTACAGCCGGATCAACCCCTTTGAAACGCCGGCCGTAAATAGCGGCAAACGCATATGACAAGGCAGCGCCCAGGACGGCCAACTGACCTAGCACTTCACCCCCAAACCCTCTGAGGGCCTCGATACCGATCATTGCCGTCACTCCAAGCCACCCGATCAGAACACCGGCAAGACGGTTGATGGTCAGACGTTCCTCGCGGGTTAAATGGTGGGCCAGAATCACGCTGAAGATAGGGGTGGTCGCATTTAAAATGCTGGCCAGGCTGCTTTCGATGTGGGTCTGGCCCCAGACAATCAGGCTGAAGGGAATCAGGTTGTTCAAGGCCCCCATTATCAGAAACGCACCCCATACCCGCGGTGACGCAGGCATCTTTTGACCGCGCAACCGGACATACACCAATAGTAGAAACGCCGCGAAGCCTACCCGACCCGCAACAATGGTCAAGGGCGTCATTTCCTTTACAGCCACGCCCACGAAGAAGAAGGAACCTCCCCAGAGGATGGATAAAATGAGAATGAGTGCCCATTCTCGGAAATCCATTGCGCGATTAACAGCCGTAGATTGGCGACTATCCGATGTAGCTACTGATAATTTCAGGATCGTACTCATGGCCTTCATCCTTTTTCTCTCCTGTTTGCATAAATGTTGCCGTGCATCCATATCAGATGGTTTTACGTATTGATAATCCTTTTGCGGAAAAGCGGCCACCCGAATCTTGCTGATGTTTTCAGCAAGATTCGGGTGGCCTTATCCACGACGCTGGATTATGGTGACGGTAACAAACTTGAGAAAAGAGGCTGCCATGGAGCTACAGGCTTTGTCGCAACAATCCGAAAATTACCGGCGTATTGAAAAGGCCATTCAATACATTGAGGAGAATTTCAAATCTCGACCGAATCTGGATCAAATCGCCGCCAGCGTACATTTGAGCCGGTATCACTTTGACCGCTTGTTCAAACGGTGGGCCGGGGTCAGTCCTATCCAGTTTATGCAATATCTGACCCTTGATTATACCAAGGACAAACTGGCCCAGTCGCAGAGTATCTTGGAGGTGTCCCTGGACGCCGGGCTTTCCGGTCCGGGGCGCCTGCATGACCTGTTTGTCACTTTCGAAGCCATGACGCCCGGGGAATTCAAATACCAGGGGGCCGGGTTGGAAATTGCGTATGGTATCAATGCGACACCATTCGGAGAATGCCTTTTGGCGACTACAATACGCGGGATCTGCCACCTGGGATTTGTGGAAGACGGCCAGCGATCGGCTTCCATTGATCAGCTTATCCAAAAATGGCACCGGGCAACTCTCATCGAGAAAAACCACCAGATCGGTCCCATCGTGAAAGATATCTTCAACCCTGACCATCCCCGTGACGCCACGCCTTTCAATCTGCATCTTAAGGGTACCAATTTTCAGGTCAATGTCTGGAAGGCACTACTGCGGATACCGGAAGGGTGGGTGGTGAGTTACCGGGACATTGCCGCTTATCTGGGACGCCCCAAAGCGTTTAGGGCTGTGGCCAACGCGATTGCGATCAATCCCGTCGGCTACCTTATTCCTTGCCACCGGGTAATTGCCAAATCAGGGGATATTCATCGTTATCGCTGGGGTTCCGCCCGTAAAAAAGCCCTGCTGGGATGGGAAGCGGCACACGCCCAGACAGCTTGAGAAACCAGACCAAAACAGCCCGCGTTCAATAGCGCTAAGCCATTTGGAGGCCGGAATTGAACGTGGGCTGTTAAAAATAAAACTCTAAAACCAACAAACCGCTATTCCCGGATATTTTTCAATCGCAACACCGAGCAATTGGCGTTTTCCATAACACGATGAGAGCAGGAACTGGAAAACACCTCGTTCACTTCACGTTTGCGGTTGTGGTAGACGACAATCAGATCAGCACCCCACTTGTCCGCAGACTTGACGATCTCTTCCCAGTTTTTGCCGGTCTTGATGGTATACGTGATCGGTTCCTGGCAATTATCCTTTATAAAGGCCTCCAGGGTTGCCCTGACCTGATCTTTGGCTTTCTTGACCATCTCTTCCGATATAAACGATGCCACGATCGGCATGGTGTATCCGGGCATAACGCTTATCAGGCGGATTTCGGCACCAGTCAGTCCAGCAATTTTTAGGGCTTTTTGATATACGATCGCGGCGGTTTTCGGATAATCAATATCTACCGGTACCAGTATTTTGTTAAACATAGTTTACCCCCATAGTGAAGTAACCAAAACTTTTTACCCGTTTACCGCTCCAGCTAAAACGCCGCAGGTAGCATGGCATTAGGTGGCCGTGGCCGCTTCCAGCTTGCGGACACGACCGCGCTGGAGAAACCCGATCAGTCCCAGCAGCAGCATCGCCGGAATCACCATCAGCTGCTTGGGTGGTCGTTTCGTCGGTACCTGGACATTGAGGATTATCTGGTCAAAGTCAAGGCCGGCCTTCTCGGCCGGGCTGGAAAAAACGATGTTATCGATCACGGTCTTGCCGTCTTCCTCGCGGGTTTCGATGCCAACCCCCGCCAGTCTTTCCGCGGCGGTTTTCTCATCGCCCACCGGCAGCATAACCGTTTTAGTGAATTTTTCCTCGGTACTCATATTCTCGCCTTCGATCATGATACGAATCAGCGAACCGGGCTCCATGCTCCCTACAATCTGTTCGAGTTTGGCCGGCGGTTCTTCATGCAGGGGCGGAAAAATCCGATCCCACCAGAACCCGGGCCGGAACAGGGTAAAGGCGATCAGCAGCAAAGCAAGGGTCTCCCAGATCTTGCATTTCGTCAGCCAGAAACCCTGGGTGCCGGCGGCAAACACCAGCATGCCGACAACAGCAATCACAATAACGGCCAGCAGGTGGACCCAGTTGGCCACACCGATAATCAATAGTTCCGTATTGAAAATAAACATGAATGGCAGAATCGCCGTACGGATATCGTAGGTAAACCCCTGGATACCCGTGCGGATGGGATCCCCGCCCGAAATTCCGGCGGCGGCAAATGCCGCCAGGCCTACCGGCGGTGTATCGTCCGCCAGGATGCCGAAGTAGAAGACAAACAAGTGCACGGCAATCAATGGCACGATCAGGCCGTTCTGGGCGCCCAAGTCCACGATAACCGGCGCCATCAGGGTCGAAACTACAATGTAGTTGGCCGTGGTGGGCAGTCCCATCCCCAGAATCAGGCTGATCACCGCAGTAAACAGAAGGATCAGCATCAGATTCCCGCCGGAGATGAACTCGACGAACTCGGTCATCACCAGGCCGATACCGGTCAGCGTGACGGTCCCGACGACGATACCGGCTGCCGAGGTGGCCACACCGATACCGATCATATTGCGCGCCCCGTTGACAAAGCCTTCAATCATATCGGCAAAACCGGTTTTGAAGGCGAAGTCTTCCCCCTTGGCTTTCCGGAAAAACCCTTTCAGGGGTCGCTGGGTCAGCACGATGAATATCAGCAGGACCGTGGCCCAGTAAGCCGACAGGGATGGTGAAAACCGTTCCACCACCAGGCACCACATCAATACCACGATGGGCAGCAGAAAGTAGTACCCGGCCTGGGCCGTCGGCCCCAATTCGGGCAATTCGTTGATTTCCGTACTCTGGTCAAGTTCCGGGACCTTGCAGGCAAAGGCAATCAGGGCCACGTAAGCCGCAAAGATCAACACCGCGACAATATAGATGGCAGCCCCTCCGGCGACGGTTTTGATCCAGCCCAAACCGTAGTAGGTGACCCCGCCCAGGATGATGATGAACAATATGGTCATAACGAAGGATAGCACCTTCGAAGTAAACGGCCGTGCCGCGCCGGGTTTCTTCATGCCCTTGAGCCCCATCTTACAAGCTTCTAGATGCACGATGTACACCAGGGCGATATAGGAAATGATAGCCGGCAGGAAGGCATGCTTGATAACATCTACATAGGAGATGCCCACGTATTCCACCATGAGAAATGCGGCCGCCCCCATGACCGGCGGCATCAACTGGCCATTGGTCGAACAGGCGACCTCCACCGCCCCGGCTTTCTCCGGCTTGAAGCCGACCTTTTTCATCAGCGGAATGGTAAAGGTTCCGGTGGTCACCACGTTGGCGATAGAGGATCCGGATACCAGGCCGGTCAGCCCGGAGGAAACGACCGCCGCTTTGGCCGGCCCCCCGCGCAGATGTCCGAGCCCGGCAAAAGCGGTCCGGATAAAATAGTTACCGGCCCCGGCGGACTCCAACAGGGCGCCAAACAGTACGAACATGAACACCATACTTGTAGATACGCCGAGAGCCACCCCGAAGACACCCTCCGTGGATAGCCAGTAATGGGACATGCCTTTGCTTAAACTGGCGCCTTTGTGAGCAATGACATCCGGCATGTGCATTCCACCGAACGTGTAGATGATAAAGACCGAGGCAACCACCATCAGCGGCGGTCCCAGGGCCCGGCGGGTTGCTTCCAGCAGGGTCACCAGGCCGACAATGGCCACAACCAGGTCCACCTGGGTCGGCGCCCCGGGACGATCGGACAATTCCACGTAGAAGATCCACAGATAAGCGGCACAGGCTGCTCCGACCAGGCCCACAATCCAATCCTGAATGGGGATATAACTCCGGGGTGACGATTTGAAAGTAGGATAGGCCGTATAAGACAGAAAGACCGCAAATGCCAGGTGAATAGCCCGTGCCTCAGTATCATTCAAAACGAAGATATTAAAGATAAACGGCAGGGGCGATGCATACCAGAGCTGAAACAGCGTCCAGATCAGGGGCACATAAAAGAGAACTTGCTTGGGTATCGCCCCCGTGGGATTACGGGCGCCCGTCTCAGTTTCAGCGAGCATCTCATGCACAGCGTCTTCATTTACCTCGTGGGTTTTTTCCTCTTGTTCGCTCATCGAAGCTCTCCCTCCTGGAGGGTTTACAAATAGTAGCAGCCGAACCTGTTACAGCAGCCCCTTCTCTCGGTAGTATTTTTTGGCGCCTTCGTGCAGCTCGGCGGAGATTCCGTCACGCACCATTTTCTCGGGTTGCAGCACATTGAAGGCAGGGTGCAATTTGCGAAAATCATCCAGGTTCTCAAACAGGGCCTGTACAATCTGGTAGATCGTATCGGTGGACATATCGGAAGACGTGACGACCGTGGCAGTTACCCCGAATGTTCGCACCGGGTCCATTATGCCGGGATACAGGTTCCCGGGAATGTCCGTATAGCTGTAATAGGGATTGGCCGTCACCAATTTATCAATTACCGGTCCATCAACCGTCGCGATGGTAGCATTGCACAATCTGGCTGCTTTGGAAACCGACGCATTGGGATGACCGACGGTATACACCATGGCCTGGACACGGTTGTTGCACAGGGCCAAAGATTGTTCGGAGGCATTGAGTTCCTCAACGTGCTGGAAATCTTTGTGGGACCAGTTCATGGCACCCATGACGACCTCCATGGTAGCCCGCTGCCCCGAACCAGGGTTCCCGATATTGACCTTGTGGCCCACAATTTCATCCAGCCGGGTAATGCCGGCATCCCGGCGCACCACCAGGGTGAACGGTTCGGCATGCAATGAAAACAGGGCCCGCAGGTTTGTAAAGGCGCCATCCATAAACTTTACAGGCCCAGTGCCCTTGACCGCGTGGTATTGCCAGTCGGACTGAGCCACGCCGATATCCAGACCGCCGTCCCGCACGTTGCTCAAATTATACAGCGACCCGGGGGTATCCACGACCTCACAGGCCACCCCCTTTACCTTTGTGTTGATGATGCGGCAAAGCGCTTTGCCGGCGTAATAGTAGACGCCGTCCTTGCTGCCGGTGCCGATCATAATCTGTTCATCGGCAAACGATGCAGCCGGCATCACAAACGTCAGGCACAGCAGCCAGGCGCCCCAACATGTGACTAACTTTTTCATGGGTGTTCACCTCGAACCAGCGGGTATCCGGTCGGATTTTCAGTATGCGACCGGTTTGTTAAGAAGCTGTTTAAAAGCCCCCCCGGACATCCGAAAGAAATCCCGGGGATTCCGTTGCCGGTATAGAGAAGGTAGTGTTACCGTTTCAGCCATACTGATCGTGATAAGCTTTGAAGCAGCTTCTGAACAAAGAGAGGGGCAGCACGCCCCTCTCTTTTTAGTCAGCTTACATCCAGCCTCTCTCTTTGTAGTATTTCTTGGCACCGTTGTGCAGCGGCGCGGAGAGACCGTCTTTGATCATCTCGGTTTCTTTCAGGTTTTTGAAAGCCGGATGCAGTTTTTTGAACTGGTCGAAATTATCGAATACCGCTTTAACCACGTTGTAGATAACCTTGTCCGGTACTTTGGAAGAGGTTACGAACGTAGCGCCCACACCAAAGGTTTTGGTGTCGCCGGCGGTTCCGCGATACATGCCGCCGGGGATGGTGGCGGTCCGGTAGTAATCATTGTCCTTGACCAGCTTGTCGATTTTCATGCCGGCCACTTCCACCATCACCGAATCGCAGGAGGTGGTGGCTTCTTTGATGGATCCGCTGGGATGGCCAACGGTGAAAACCATGGCGTCGATCTTGTTGTCGCACAGGGCTTTGGACTGTTCGGCGGATTTCAGCTCGGAAGCCAGTTTGAAATCACCCTTGGACCAGCCGTAAGCGGACATAACCACTTCCATGGTACCGCGCTGACCGGAACCGGGATTGCCGATGTTGACCCTTTTACCTTTCAGATCAGAGAATTTTTTAATTCCGGAATCCGCCCGGGCGACCACGGTAAATGGTTCGGGATGAACGGAAAAAACCGCCCGCAGGTTCTTGTTGGCGCCCTTGTCTTTAAACTTGCTGGTGCCATTGTAGGCATGGTACTGCCAGTCGGACTGAGCCACGCCCATGTCCAGCTCGCCGGCGGCTATGGTGTTGAGGTTGTAGACGGAACCGCCGGTACTTTCGACCGAGAAGCGAATCCCGTGGGTTTTGCGGGTTTTGTTAACCAGTCGGCAAATGGCACCGCCGGTGGGATAAGAGACACCGGTCACGCCGCCGGTCCCGATGGTCACAAAGGTCTGCCCGGCTTGAACCGGTTCGGCCGAGGCACCCACCATGAGCGCAAAACCAAACAGCAGTGCAATTGTAAAAACGATTCCCTTTTTCATCTAATCCTCCTTATTTGTGGTAATTAAATGCCTGGACCCGGCACGGTTGCATGCGGGTTCTGGGATTTGAAACACAAGTGCTAGTTACGCGGTTTATCCCCCTCCTTTCAATAGAAAAAGATGGTCGTATAGTCCCTGATTCCAGAAACTTACTGTAATAATCCGATCTGCTTAGAAAAGATTGTCCCGGTGAGGCTGTCTATCGGGAACTCCGGTGGTATAGCGTGTTTTTGCGCACCTGATCGGCAACGCCTTTCCCGCTTGGGGATAAACAACCTCTTTCAATGGATGTTGGAAATCAACAAGAAAGCTGGATAATACCACAGTTATCTTGCGATTTCAAATAGATATTTTGTGTTCACCGGTATCTGGCGATGAGGTTCTCATAGGTTGTGGCTTCGTCTATCTTTCCCCGTTTGCGACAGCCGGAGGCATAGATAGTGGCCTTTTTCACAAGCATCTCTATGGCCGCCGCCCGACGCAGGCCCGTCAACTTCCCATCCGCTAACAGTTTTTCGATGGATCGAATGCGGTAGCGATCCAGGCCGACCATCCGGGAAAGTTGATCCGCGTGTCCGCCGGTCTTGAAGATCAGGGGAGTATCGACCAGGTATACCGGATAGTGGGCACTGATCCGGAGCCAGAGGTCATAATCCTCACAGGCCGGCAGGGTTTCGTCAAATCCACCGATCTCATCGAGCAGCTCCCGGCGCAGCATCACGGCGGAGGGACTGACCAGGCACAGGGCCAGGGAAGCCCTGAAGATCCGGCCGGATGGTTTTTTATGCACCTTTTTAGGATTGACCCGCTTTCCATTGCGGATCCAATTCTCTTCAGTCTGGCAGATCACAGCCACGGGGTGGGTGTTAAAATAGGCTATCTGCACGTGCAACTTTTCCGGCAGCCAGTAATCATCCGAATCCAAAAAAGCTATGAATTCACCGCCGGCCGCGCGAATGCCGGTATTGCGGGCGGCACTCACCCCGGCGTTGGGCTGCCGGATAACCCGGATATCGGTTCCATACGCAGCCAGTATGTCTGCCGTGTCGTCCTGGGAACCGTCATCCACGACAATCAATTCAAAATCCCGAAACGTTTGGGCGAGTACGGAATCTACCGCGCGTTGTAAAGTCCATCCGCGATTGTAGGTCGGAATGATGACACTGACGCGGGGGGCTGTATTTTCAGATGCCATGCTTGATCCCGATTTGTGGTTTACAACAGCCAGGTAACTGGACGGTTAAAAGGTGTCCCCTTTAAGGCGCTCACGCGGGGTATCACCTTTCCACCCTCGAAAACCCGCCGGCGCACATCGTCTAGACGCGCTCCAGTGGCGGCATTCTTCTCATACACCAATTGGGCTGATTTTGCATCTGGATAAAAACTTCTAGCGCCCCGCGCTAATCGGCATTGGTACGTTAGCACTTAAATTTGTTGATTTTTCTCTACCCGCTTGTTATCAATCAGGGTGCTGTCGGCTGCAGTTCCACAAATACGTCGGACTCAATCTCAAGGAGTAATTCATGAAAAGAATATGTGTTCTGGGCGTGATGTGTATCTTCGGTATTTTGCTCGTCGCCGGTTGTGGGAAAGAGGAAGAAGCCAAGGCACCAGCATCGGAAAAACAGGCCGTACGCCAGCCTACCTTTATCTCCATCGGCACCGGCAGCAGTGCCGGCAACTACTATCTGGCCGGCAAAACCATTGCTGACTTGGTCAACCGAAAAATCGAGACTCACAATCTGCGCTGCAGCGTTGAAACCACGCAGGGGTCGGTTTTCAATGTCAATGCCGTCATGACCGGAGACCTGCAGTTCGGCATCGTCCAGTCCGATCGCCAGTGGCAAGCCGTCAAAGGAAAAAATGAATGGAAAGAAAAGGGCCCCCAGGCCGACCTGCGGGCCGTTTTCAGCATCTACCCGGAATCGGTCACGCTCGTGGCTGCCGTGGACGCCGGCATCAAGAGCATCATGGACCTGAAAGGAAAACGGGTCAACATCGGCAACCCCGGGTCGGGTCACCGACAGAATGCCATTGATGCTCTTGAGGCTGTCAACATCGACTATAAAACCGATATGAATGCTGAAAGCGCCCAGGCCTCGGAATCAGCCAATCTGCTTCAAGACGGCCGTATTGATGCGTTTTTTTTCACGGTCGGCCACCCAAACCGTGCGATTCGTGATGCAACCACAGGCAAGCGGAAGGTTCGGTTTGCGGCCGTTGCCGGCATTGATAAACTGCTGGTTCAATATCCCTACTACACGAAGAGTATTGTCCGCTCCGGCCTTTACCCCGGGGCTGTGAATGAAGGCGAAATCGGCACGTTCGGTGTCAAAGCCACCCTGGTAACCTCATCCCAGGTATCGGATACGATTGTATACGCGGTGACGAAAGAAATCTTTGAAAACTTTGCGGACTTCAAAAGCATGAATCCGACGCATGCGCATCTGACCAAACCGGGCATGCTCAAAGGAATGAGCGCCACCTTACATCCCGGAGCCCTTAGATATTACAAAGAAGCTGGTTTAATGTAGAAGCTATCTCAAAAAAGTCTTTTGGCCCAATCTCGGCGTTGGACGCTCATATCAAGTCCTCGAAATACTCAAGTATTCCTGCGGGTTGATATTCGCGGCCGCCTTGATCTTGAACCAAAATCCTTTTTTTGAGATGGCTTCTAATAATATTTCTCGGGTTCCCGGTTCAACGTTCCCCGTTCTGGGTTGAAAGCCTTAAACCCATATCCCCCCTAAAAGGTTCTGACCTTAACCTCTGAACCCAGAACCTTTGAACCCGGAACCATTTGAACAGGCCCTACATACCGACACCATTGGCCGGCGTTCCACAGAACCTGCACCGACCATCTTCAAGATGGTACCCCCGAATCTGATAGCCTATCCGCTCAACGACCACTCGTTCGCACTCCGGGCAACTTGTGCTTTCACCATCCGATCCGGGTACATTGCCAATGTAAACATGGTGCAGTCCGGCCTCAAGCCCGATGCGGCGGGCTTCGATCAAGGTTTTCTCCGGGGTCACCCTCCGGTCGGTCAGCCGGTAGGTAGGATGAAAACGGCTGATGTGCCAGGGTGTATCATTCCCCAGTTCAGTTGCTAAAAATCCGGCCAGCTCTTCCAACAAGGCCCGATTGTCATTCAGGCCCGGGATAATCAGGGTCGTCACCTCCACCATCACACCGCCCTGCTTCATGCGGACAAGGGTCTCCTTGACAGGCTCTAACCGGGCGCCGCAATAGTGCTTGTAAAAATCATCCTCAAAGGACTTGAGGTCGACATTGGCCGCATCCAGATACGGGGCGATCAGGTCGAATGCCTCGGCTGTCATGTACCCGTTGGTCACAAAGACGTTGCTGATGCCGCTCTCCCTGGCCAGACGGGCGGTGTCATAGGCCAATTCAAAATAAACCGTCGGTTCGGTGTAGGTATAGGCAATGGTACGGCAGTCAGCGCTCCGCGCGGCGGCCACGATTTCGGCCGGGGTAACCGGCTTGCCCATGATCAAACCGGCCCGGTCCGAGGGCATTTGGGCGATATCCGCATTCTGGCAGAAGTCGCATTTGAAATTACAGCCGACCGTGGCGATCGAGTAGGATCGGCTGCCTGGGTACAGGTGAAAGAGCGGTTTCTTTTCGATGGGATCGATATTTTGGGCGATGAGTTTCCCGTAGACCAAGGTGTACAACACGCCGCCCTGGTTTTCGCGCACCCCGCACAGGCCCCGCTTGCCCGGTTTGACGATGCAGCGGTGGCTGCACAGGTGGCATCTGATCTTGGATTCGTCGCGTGATTCCCATAAAAGCGCTTCCATGGCGGGGCTCCTTGAGAAAGGGTTCGAGGATTCGAGGGGTCAAGGGTTCCAGGGTTTGCTTCCCAAGACACCTATGAGCATCTTAGCATTACCCTATCAATATTCAAATGGTGTTGGCCGTTCACTTGGCCCCTGGGACCCTCGGCCCCTTGAACCCTTAATTTATCCCGGAACAATTTCCGTATGACCCTTTGCATTGTAGCACAGCGCAAGCGGGCGCGTTTTGAAATGGGGTACCAGGGTCACGACCATCCCGGCAAAAGCTCCAAACGGAAATCTCTGGATAACCCGGGACTGCTCGATTTTGTCCTTGAAAAAACCACCGGCGTCCGGAAGCTGACCAATCGTCCGCCAGGCAACGGGTACATCTCCGACCACCGCTTTGACGTATTTCTTGAGTTCCCAGACGCTGAAGAACGTGGCCCGGTTGAAAAGGGTTTTCCGGAACATGCCGCTGACCCGGCGCTGAACGCCTTTTATGGCGTAGCGATTTAAAAATCCGATAAAGAGCCGGTCCTTGGCCACCCGGCACGCTTCGGCCAAGACTTTTTCAGGGTGGTCGACAAATTCCAGGGTTGTAATGAGACAGGCGTGGTTGAAGGAGTTGTCCTCAAACGGCAGGTCGTCCAGACTGCCCCGATAAAGCTCAATCCGATTGCCATAGGTTTCCCCCAAAAGGTCAAGCATGTAGGGCGAGGGGTCGAGGGCCGTTAGGTTGATCCCCTGGTCGACGAAGGGCACCAGTCGGGAGCCGGCGCAGCCGCCTATACTCAACACGGAATCTGTGCTCAAAGGCGCCAGCATTTCCATCATCAAGCGGCTCTCACCATCGAGAGCCGCTCTGTTCCGGGGCTCATCCATCCAACGGCGATATGCCTGGACATCTTTGAAATCGAAGAGAGTTCCCATAGCTGCATGTTTAGAAAAATATAGTGGTTAAGTCAACGTCCAGCCGCAAAGCGGGTGCCTTGGTTTCTGGGCGACACCCGGGCAGGCGCAAACACGTCGGGCCTTTTAATTTGCAGGTGCTGCCGGGTATCCGGCAACCGACTGGGAAAACCAGACAGCCCTTGCCCAGGGTGGGGTTGAAAAGGTCGCGAAACCTTTTTTTATTTGTAACCATTTATAATATATAAATTTTCAACACAAGTTGCTAACAAAAGACTAACACGGCACTAATATACCGGCAATATTGCGGCAATAGATCTCACCTCAATATAAACCCATTTTGCCAAAAGGGAAAAAATGAGCAGGGAAAATATATTGGCTGTCGATGATGAAGAGGACATCTTGGAGTTGCTCCGGTTCAACCTTAGCCGGGAAGGCTATCAGGTGAGTTGTGCCGAATCCGGGGAAGAAGCATTGCGGATTGCGCGGACCAAACCCATCGACCTCATGGTGCTCGATCTCATGCTTCCGGGTTTGGATGGACTCGACGTTACCCGGAAAATTAAAAATGATCCTAAAATTAAACATATTCCGATTATTATGCTCTCGGCCAAGGGAGAGGAGGCGGATGTCGTCAGCGGACTCGAACTGGGCGCCAGTGACTATGTGACCAAACCGTTCAGCCCTCGTATCCTCATCGCACGCATCAAAGCAGCCCTGCGCTCGGCGGCCACCACGACACAGGATGACCTGGAGGTGCTGCACATCCACGGTATTGAAATTCACCCTGGCCGCAGGCAGGTGACCGTAGGCGATCGGCAGATCGATCTTACCTATACCGAATTCCAGGTCCTGCATTACCTGGCCAAACGCCCGGGATGGGTCTTCACCCGGTCTCAAATCGTAGACGCCGTCCGGGGTGATGACTATCCGGTGACCGATCGGTCCGTTGATGTGCAAATCGTCGGCCTGCGCAAAAAGTTAAGGGAATACGGCACCTGCATCGAAACCGTGCGGGGTGTCGGCTATCGATTCAAGGAAGAGGCATGAAGAAAAAAAAGCTCATATGGCAGCTATTTCCAACCTACCTGCTGGTGACCTTGCTCGCCCTGGTCACAATTACAGTTTCTTACTCTAGAGAAATGAAAAAATTCTTCTTGGATCACACTGCCGCCGAACTGACTTCACGCGCCTATCTGATTTTGCCGCAATTGAAAAACCTGCTGGCAGCCCGGGATTACAGCGCCATCAACCAGACTGTCAATACCCAGGCAAAATACGCCGCCACCCGCATCACGGTCATCCTGCCTTCCGGAGTGGTTATCGGTGATTCGGATGAGAGCCCGGTGCAGATGGACAACCATGCCAACCGGCCGGAAATTGCAAGCGCGCTGAAAGGCGCTACCGGCACCTCCACCCGCTATAGTCGCACGCTGCAAAAAAATATGATGTACGTGGCGGTCCCGGTCACGCGTGACCAGCACATTATGGGCGTTATCAGGACCTCCGTTCCCGTTTCCGGCATCGATCGTAAACTCGGCGAGATGCGCTGGCGCATCGTCTTGGCTGTTATTCTTATCTCGGTTCTCATCGCCGGCATCAGCCTCTATATCTCCAGACGGATCAGTCGCCCCATCGAAGAGATGGAAAAAGGAGCCCAACAGTTCGCTCGGGGGAATTTGGACCATTCCCTGACCATACCAGATTCGGTTGAACTGGCCGGGCTGGCCAAGGCCATGAACGAAATGGCGGTCGAACTGGACTTGAGGGTAAAAACGGCTTTTGCTCAGCGCAATGAAATCCGGACGATCCTGGCCAGCATGGTCGAAGGGGTTATTGCCGTAAATCCCAATGACCGGATTCTCAACATGAACCAGGCCGCAGCTGAAATCCTGGAAATTCCTTTGCCAAAAGAAAAACGTCGCAGTCTGCACGAAATTATCAGAAACACGACCCTTGAAAAGTTGATCAGCGACTCCCGGGCCGACAATGTACCCACCAACGGCGATATCATCTATAATAAATCCAATGAGAAAACCCTGCATGTCCGCTGCGCGCCTTTGAAAGACGCTGATGATACCCGCATTGGTACACTGCTGGTCATCGATGATGTCACCAAGCTGCGCCAGCTTGAAAACATCCGGCGGGATTTCGCAGCCAATGTCTCCCATGAAATCAAAACACCCCTGACGGCCATCAAGGGGTTTGTGGAAACCCTGAAACACCACGATATAGAGGATACGGTTGAACAGGACCGGTTTCTCGATATCATTGACCGTCATGTTACCCGGCTGACCAAAATCATCGAAGACCTCATGAAGCTGTCTGTCATGGAGCAGGAAGCTTTCCAGAGAGAAATCGCCTTCCGGGAGGTAAAACTCATCGGTGTGCTGCAAGCAGCGGTGGACACCTATAACAGCGCCGCCGAGGAGCGGGACATAACGATAGCGCTGGCCTGCGATCCAGAAATCACCATCCAGGCCGATCCCTCCTTGCTGGAACGGGCCGCTGCCAATTTGCTGGACAATGCCATTAAATACAGCGAACCCGGCGGTGAAATCATCCTGATGGCGACGGTCGCCCACGGAGAAGTGGTTATCGACTTCCAGGATCACGGCATTGGCATCATGAAGAAACACTTACCGCGGGTATTTGAACGGTTTTACCGTGCCGATAAAGCCCGCAGTCGCCAGTTGGGCGGCACCGGCCTTGGGTTGGCCATTGTCAAGCATATCGCCCAAACCCATGGCGGCCATGTTTCGGTTGACAGCGTAGTGAACAAAGGCACAACGTTCTCCATTCATCTTCCCTTGAAAGCGGTAAAAGAGGAAAAAAATGAAAGCTAAAAAGAGAGTCGCCCTGGTGGCCCACGATGAACGGAAAGCCGACCTGCTGGATTGGATCAACCGCAACGTCGCCGTGCTGAGCGTACACGATCTGTATGCCACCGGCACGACCGGCGGTCTGGTGGCGGAAAAGTGTGGTCTGGATATCCACCGCCTTAAAAGCGGCCCTTTGGGCGGTGATCAACAGTTGGGGGCCATGATTGCAGATGGCAAGCTGGACCTGCTGATCTTTTTTTGGGACCCCATGGCAGCCCAGCCGCATGATGTGGATGTCAAAGCCCTGCTGCGCATGTCCGTACTTTATAATATCCCCTCCGCTTGCAACCGCTCCACGGCAGATTTCATGATCACCAGTCCGCTGTTCAACACAGAATATACCGCCACTCTGAAAGATTATAGCCATTACATCGGACGTAAAATTTAGAAGCATCTCAAAAAAGTCTTTTTGCCCAATCTCGGCGTTGGGCGCCAAACTCAAACCCTCGAAATACTCGAGTATTCACCACGATAGGCATTGGCTACGCTGGCACCTCCGATTCGAATATAGCGTCCGCCTTGACATTGATCCAAAATCCGTTTTTTTGAGATTGCTTCTAAAAAAAATCGAATTCAGCTCTTTAAAGTGTTATGTTTCCGTCGACTCAACTGCAACTTGGTGCCCCGCCGGACAGGTGCTCCCTTGACTGGCGGCTTTCGGCCGGTGCGCCAAAAGGTGATTGACGAAACCACATGACAGCCAACCTTGCAGACCGTTTAAACCGGCCTCTAAAAATCGGCAACCGAACCATACCCGGACGCCTGGTTCTGGCACCGCTTTCAAAGCTGGGCAATGTGGCCTTTCGTGAACTGTTGGCCACGTACGGCGGATACGGCCTGATGTTTTCCGAAATGAGCAGTTCCCGGGCTGTACAGCAAGGCACCCCCAATACAATTGCGGGGTTCATGTGGCGACCCGAAGAGTTGGGGCACCTGGTGTGCCAACTTTTCGGTGACGATCCCGACACCATGGGCCGGGCTGCCCGGCAGGTGGAAAAAGCTGGTTTTTTCGGGGTGGATATCAATTTCGGCTGCTCGGTGGCGTCCATATGCCGCCATGGCTGCGGGGCTGAGCTGCTCAAAACACCTGACCTGGCCGTCAAGATCGTGGCCGCCATCCGTCGTCAGGTTTCCCTGCCGGTATTCGTCAAATTCAGAACCGGCTGGCAGGATGATCCGCAACCGGCCGTGGATTTGGCCCGCCGGTTTGAAGATGCCGGAGCCGATGCCCTGACGTTTCATCCGCGGGTGGCACCGGATCGGCGCACCCGCCCCCCCAAATGGGCCTATATCGCCAAGGTCAAGGAAGCTGTATCAATCCCCGTATTCGGCAACGGCAATGTTTTTTCAGAGCAGGATTGCCGCACCATGCTCAGCACGACCGGTTGTGATGGTGTCGCTCTGGGCCGGCTGGCCATTGCCCGGCCCTGGATTTTTTCCCAGTGGACCCAGGGCAGCAAGCTGGAACAAACTATCTTTAAAACAAGCGCCCTGGCCATGATTGATCTTATAGATAAGCATTTTGAACCGAATGTAGCCATGCGGCGCCTGAACCGGTTTTTTGCCTATTATGCCGCCAATTTCAAGTTCGGACACACCCTATATGCCCGTATATGCAAGGCGCAAACATCTGAAGATGCCCGTCAGATCATGATTGATTTTTACCGGGAAGCGCCGGAAACCGTTGCCACACCTAAAATAACCTTACTAAGGTAGGATATCAGATAGCCCCTTTCAGATAGGCCTGCCTTCTGCTGGGTGGGAATTTTTCAATGGCGTAACGTAACATGGTCCGGGGCATGTTGCGGTAATGGGTTTGCAGGAAGGCCTCTTCGGTGGCATTATCTCGTTTGCCGATTTCCCGCAGCATCCAGCCAACAGCCTTATGAATCAGGTCATGGTCATCGTTCAGCAACTGGCGGGCAATGCGCAGGGCATCTTTATAATCGTTTTGCTTGATATAGTGAAACGTCGCCAGCATGGCCACCCGGCGAGGCCATAAGTCAGCCGACCGTGCCAGTTTGTCCAGCCGGGTCTTCTTCCGTGTTTCCAGCCAGCCGCCAATAATATGCTCAGCCGAACAATCTACCAGATCCCAGTTGTTGATGAAGCTCAGATTCGCAAGATAGAGATCGTAAATACTGCGGCGCTGCCGGTCGTTACCCCTTTTAAATTGAAGGACCAGGATGAATAGCGCCAGGTGACGTTCCTCATGAACTTTAGATTGTAGCAGTTTAACAATGGATTGGCGGTCAAGCGTGCGGTACTGCCGTGACAAGCGCCTGAGCTCCGGCACGCGTACCCCGATAAATCGGTCACCATCACCATACTCCCCCGGACCCGTTTTGAAAAATCGCATTTGGATGCCGGCCCGTTGTTCGTCGGCCAGTGCAGCCAACTGAGATTGGATAGAGGCCAGTGTCATCGGACGTCTTATAGTTTTGCGTGCCGGACAATCTGGCCTTCTATCATGTAGATGACCTCTTCGGCGATATTGGTAGCATGGTCGGCCATGCGTTCCAGGTGTCTTGATATCAAGAGCAGATTGATCAAATAGCCGACATGATCCGGGTTTTCCTTCAAAGCCGATTTAATGAGTCGATACGCCTCGCTCTTGATTTCATCAACCTCGTCATCAAGGATCACGACTTTAAAAGCGATATCAATGTCGAAGCTGACCAAAGCATCCAGGCTCATGTTCAGCATGGTTTCAGTTTTGGCCGCCATTTCGGCATAATCAAAGACGAAATCGATTTGTTCCTGCTTGTTGATGGTCTGGATTCGCTGGGCAATATTGACCGCCTGATCACCGATTCTTTCCAGATCGTTGTTGATTTTGATCACCGCCACGAGAAACCGCAGATCAACCGCCACCGGTTGGTGCAGCGCCATGATTTTGAGGCACTCCTCTTCAATCTCAACTTCCATTTCGTCGATTTCATAGTCATGCTTGATGATTTCTGCTGCGATATCGTGATCGTACGAATCAATAGCGTTTTTGGTTTCCCGGACACGGTTTTCAATCATGGCGCCAAGGGAAAGCAGCATGCGCTTTATTTTATCCAACTCCCTTTGAAAATGTTTGCTCATGGAGTCTCCTCACGATTATTGCGCTTCCCGCGGGCGTACCGGACATGGGTCGTTTTAGCAATCGCCCGGTATTTATCCAGCGCCAAATGGGCACCGTTTGAGCCACCCCCCCCGTTCATAGGTTCATATCACACTTTTAAGCACATAACAATCTGTAATTACAGCTATATCCTTCACCAAATCAAATACTAATAAAGCGCTAACAGAAAGCTAACAATTTATTTTTAACCTTCGCCAGCACTTTTAAAGGCCCTTTTGCCTACCGGGCTGGAAAAGGCGCCGCGCCCTTAAAATTAAGGATTAAGCCGTTTATGTCACCCACCACCTTGATGTTCGTTCTTTTGGGACTATCTGTTGTTGGCTATTACATGGGCCGTCGCAAGGCCGTCGCAGTTGCCGGCTCTGCCCGCAGGGTGCAGGCGCTGCACTCGCGCCCAACCTACTATGGGGCGCTCACCGCGTTGTGGTGCGGCATCCCGGCGGTACTGCTCTATGGTTTCTGGCTGGCCGGGGAAGATACAGTAATCATTCAACTCCTGGTTGCACAGTTACCGGAGAATATCCGTACCCTGCCGGACGTCGAATTGAAATTGCTTCTCAATAACGTGCGCAACCTGGTCAGTGGAAATATCACCTCCGGCGAAATCGATGCCGTCCAGCAGGCTGCGGCGGATCACTACCGCAGCTTGAAGGCCACCAGCCAGGCCGCCCTGGCAGTCATTACGATCAGTATTGCCATCTTGACCGCCCTGCTGGTCCGCAATCGCATCAAAGCCACGCTGCGCGCCCGCAACCATGTTGAAGAAATCATCAAGTACTTTCTCATTGCCTGTTCCACAATAGCTATTTTCACGACCATTGGTATCGTCCTTTCCGTGCTGTACGAAGCGATCCGCTTTTTCCAGATCATTCCGATAACCGAATTCCTGTTCGGCCTGGAATGGAGTCCGCAAATGGCCATTCGATCGGACCAGGTCGGCTCTTCCGGTGCATTTGGCGCAATCCCCGTATTCCTGGGAACCTTGCTTATATCCGCTATAGCCATGGTGGTGGCCGTTCCTATCGGCTTGATGTCGGCAATCTACCTTTCCGAATATGCCAGCCTGAGAATGCGGGCCTGGGCCAAACCGTTGATTGAAATTCTAGCCGGGATACCCACGGTGGTATACGGCTTTTTTGCAGCCCTTACGGTCGCACCTTTTATCCGTGATACCGGTACCGTCCTGGGATTGGATGTTTCTTCGGAAAGCGCGTTGGCCGCGGGCCTGGTCATGGGCATTATGATCATTCCGTTCGTGTCGTCACTCTCGGACGACTTTATCAACGCCGTGCCCCAGTCCCTGCGCGACGGTGCCTACAGTCTGGGGGCCACCCAGTCGGAAACCATCAAACAGGTCATTCTGCCGGCCGCCCTGCCGGGCATCATCGGCGGTGTGCTGCTGGCTGTCTCCCGGGCAATCGGTGAAACCATGATCGTGGTCATGGCCGCCGGCTTGTCAGCAAACCTGACTGTCAATCCCCTCAAGACCGTGACCACCGTTACGGTCCAGATTGTCACCTTGCTGGTCGGGGACCAGGAGTTCGACAGCCCCAAAACCCTGGCCGCTTTCGCGCTGGGCTTGCTGCTGTTTTTCGTCACCCTGATTCTAAACGTGATCGCGCTTTATGTCGTGCGCAAGTACAGGGAGCAGTATGAATAATAGCCAAAAAAAAACCAAGCGGACCATCGACATTGTCAATCAAAGCCTTGCACGGCGCTATCGTGCCGAGCGCCGATTCCGCCTTTATGGCATTTCCGCCATTGTTGTCAGCCTGGCCTTTCTCGCCTTTTTGTTTATCGCTATTGCAGCCAACGGTGCCAGTGCGTTCTGGCAGACCTATGTTAAACTGGATATTTATTTTTCACCGGATACCCTGCGGCAGGCCTCTTTGGCCACCGCCGACTATCAGGGACTGGTCAAACAATCACTGCGGGATTCTTTTCCTGAGGTGAAAAACAGGCGTGACAAGCGGATGCTCTACAAACTGGCCAGCACCGGAGCTTCTTTCCAACTGCGCAAGATCGTCCTGAATGATCCGCAAATCGTTGGCCAGAAACTCTCAATCTGGGTACCGGCTGACGATGATGTGGATATGTTCATGAAAGGGCACATTAAACGGGGGGGACCGGAAGATTCGCGCCGGCTGAAAGATAAGCAGCTGGCCTGGATCGACAAGTTGGTTGCGGAAGGTAAACTGGAAAAACGTTTCAATAAGACCTTCTTCACCGTGGGTGACTCCCGCGAGCCGGAGTTGGCCGGTATCTGGGGGGCCGTAATGGGCTCCTTTTTCACGCTCATCGTCACCCTGGCATTGTCGTTTCCCATCGGCGTAGCCGCCGCGGTGTACCTGGAGGAGTTCGCCCCTAAAAATCGCTGGACCGACCTGATTGAAATCAACATCAACAACCTGGCCGCCGTCCCGTCCATCGTTTTCGGCCTGTTGGGGTTGGCGGTGTTTCTCAACTTTTTCGGTTTACCGCGCTCGGCCCCGATTGTCGGCGGCCTGGTGCTGACCCTGATGACCCTGCCGACCATCATCATTGCAAGTCGTTCGGCGCTGAAGTCGGTCCCCCCCTCCATTCGTGAGGCGGCGCTGGGCGTTGGCGCTTCCAAAATGCAGATGGTGGTTCACCATGTGCTCCCCCTGGCCCTGCCCGGTATGCTGACCGGGACGATTATCGGCATGGCCCGGGCCCTGGGTGAGACCGCCCCGCTCTTGATGATCGGTATGGTCGCCTTTATTGTCGATGTGCCGGCTGGCTTGACGGACCCCTCAACCGCCCTGCCGGTTCAGGTCTACCTGTGGGCCGACAGTCCCGAACGTGCGTTTTTGGAACGTACGTCGGCCGCAATTATCGTCCTGCTGGGCTTTCTAATAACCATGAATGCCACCGCTGTGTTTCTGCGCAAGCGGTTCGAACGCCGCTGGTAGGTCTCGTCTAATACAATCATTTTTCGATCAATTAAACAAAATAGTAACATCGGCCTAACATTGACTTAATAGGCCCGGGGTAGACACAACTAACTTGGTTAACAGTGTGGCCCGTAAGCCATACCTGATTTTTTCAAATCATCCCTGCACGAGGAGGAAACGTAGAATGAAAAAAGCGCCTATTGTTTTAATCGCGATTGCGATGATAGCAACCGTCTTTACGACGGCCCAGGCTGCGTCCGGCAGAAACTACATCAGCATTGTCGGATCTTCAACAGTCTATCCATTTGCCACCGTGGTCGCCGAGCAGTTCGGCAAGACCACCCCTTTTAAAACCCCCAAAATCGAGTCCACCGGTTCCGGCGGAGGCTTGAAGCTTTTCTGCGCCGGTATCGGCGTTGAGCATCCGGACATCACCAACGCCTCCCGGTGCATCAAGAGTTCCGAATTCGCAAAATGCCAGAAAAACGGGGTCACCGATATTATTGAGATCAAAGTCGGCTATGATGGCATTGTCCTGGCCAACTCCAAAAAAACCGCTCCGCTGAAACTGTCCCGTAAGGACATTTTCATGGCCCTGGCCAAAGATGTACCGGATCCGAGCGGTGCTGAAAAACTGATCCCCAATCCTTACAAAACCTGGAAAGACGTCAATCCGTCTCTGCCGGCCACCAAGATCGAAGTGCTGGGCCCACCGCCCACTTCCGGCACCCGGGATGCGTTTGTGGAACTCGCCATGGAGGGAGGCGGGAAAAAATTCGGCTGGATCAAAGCCATGAAGAAAAAAGACAAAAAGAAATACAAAAGCATCTGCCACACGATCCGTGAAGACGGGGCTTACGTTGAAGCCGGCGAAAACGACAACTTGATCGTTCAAAAACTGGATGCGAACCCGAGTGCGGTCGGTATTTTCGGTTTTAGCTTTCTGGATCAAAACACGGATAAAATTCAGGGTTCTTTTATCGATGGCGTGCAGCCTAAGTTTGAGGCCATCGCCGATGGCCAGTACCCGGTTTCGCGTCCGCTTTTCTTCTACGCGAAGAAGGCCCATACCAAGGTGATCCCCGGGATGAAAGAATACCTGAAGGAGTTCACCAGCGAGAAAGCGTGGGGCGAAGAAGGCTACCTGAGTGAGAGAGGCCTGATCCCCATGCCGGATGCCGAACGTTCAAAGTTCAAAAACGACGCTACATCTTTGCAAACGCTTAAATCCGTCAAATAATACCTAAACCAGCAAGTAGACCGAACGCTTTCAGATGCCCGGTCTACTTCTTCTTGGCGGCCGTGTATCGACTGGAATCTACTACGATTCGGTTTCCACCGATATACGGCCGCAAGTTTGACATTTAAACTGAAACCACTATATAAGTGATGCCCGGGATGATGAAATCCAACACGATAGGCTTAGTAACGACCATACCGGAAGATAGGGTGACAGCACGAAGGGAAATAGAAGACGGGCGGGTTCTGGTCAGCCGTGAAAACCGGAAAACCGTCGGCGATATCATTGTGGACAACCCGCGCATGACTTGTCGCAACGTTGATGTGTACTACGACGACAAGCATGCCATTAAGGACGTATCCATTGATATCGGCAACAATGAGGTCTTGTCCATGATCGGCCCCTCCGGTTGTGGTAAGTCCACCTTCATCCGCTGTTTGAACCGTATGAATGACACCATAGACAACTGCCGGGTCACCGGCGATATTCTGATGGATAATGTCAACATTTACGATAAAAATATCGATGTGGTACCCCTGCGGGCCCAGGTCGGGATGGTATTTCAAAAACCCAATCCATTTCCCAAATCCATCTATGATAATATCGCTTATGGGCCCAAAATCCATGGTCTGGCGGCCAACAATGCCGAATTGGTTGAGATTGTGGAAACGTCGCTGATCAAGGCCGGTCTGTGGGATGAAGTAAAGGATCGCCTGGATCAACCCGGCACCGGCTTGTCCGGCGGACAGCAGCAACGCTTGTGCATTGCCCGTACCATTGCCGTAAGCCCGGAAGTCATCCTGATGGATGAGCCTTGTTCTGCTCTGGACCCCATCGCCACCGCGGTCATTGAAGATTTAATCACGGAACTGAAAACCCAGTATTCTATTGTCATCGTCACGCATTCCATGCAGCAGGCCGCGCGGGTATCCCAACGCACGGCCTATTTTCACCTAGGTGACCTCATTGAAGTCGGGCCTACCGAGCGTATCTTCACCAAACCAAGGCACCAGTTGACCCAGGATTACATAACCGGTCGATTCGGATAAGCGAGAAAAAGATGACCTTATTCTTTGAAAAAGAATTAGACAAAATGAAAAAGCACATTCTTTCACTGGGGGCCATGGTGGAAGAAAGATTACGGCTGGCCATTCAGGCCATTGCCGACGGGGATCTGCAAATTGCGAAATCCGTCATCAAGTTAGATTACGAAATTGATGATAAAGAGGTGGAAGTAGAAGAAGAGTGCCTGAAAATCCTGGCCCTCTACCAGCCGGTGGCGGTGGACCTGAGGTTTATCGTGGCTGTTATCAAGATCAACAACGACCTAGAACGAATCGCAGACGAGGCGGTGAATATCGCCGAGCGGGTAGCCAACATTACCGGCAAGCAGGATGATGTCTTTCGCTTTGACTATTCACATATGGCGGCCATCGTGGAAGACATGTTGAAAAAAAGCCTGGACGCACTGGTCAATCTGGATGTCGATGTTGCCTTCAAGGTTGTCACCCTGGACGATGAAGTCGACGACCTGCACGCATCGGCCTATGATCTCATTAAGAATGAAATGCTGAAAACACCGGAACAGGCCGGCTCCCTCATCAACCTGTATCTGATCTCCCGCCACCTGGAACGAATTGCCGATCATGCCACCAATATCGCCGAAGAAGTCATCTACCTAGTTGAAGGGGAAATCGTACGCCACGGCAATTATTAGAAGCTATATCAAAAAAGCCTTATGGCCCAATCTCGGCGTTGGGCGCTCATATTAAATCCTCAAAATACCTGATGTATTCCTCCGGTTTGATATTCACGGCCGCCTTGACCTTGAACCAAAATACTATTTTGAGACAGCTTCTTGAAGTGGTTTTGAAACCACTTCTATCAGGTAATCCAAGGAACACCCAACTACGATAATGGCGACTCTCCTGATGGAAGTCGATATACGGTGAGTTCTTCAGGGGCCTCAGTCAGCATTTTCAGGCGCAGCTTTGCGGGGGGCTCTCTTCCGGGAGCCTGTTTTCTTGGAAGCGGCCTTACGGGGCGCGGTCTTGCGGGAGGATGCCTTTTTAGCTGCAGCTTTCCCGGCAGCCGTCTTGTTGGGAGCCGTCTTGCCCGCTGCCGCTTTCTTGCGAGCCGCCGGTCGTCTGCCGCGGCGGTAATTGCGGCGGCGTTTGGATGTCGCGGTTTTGGTCTTTTCAGGCGTCTCCTGTCCGTTTTGCTCGGTCGGCATTTTTTTATCGGGCTTGTCTGACGGTGAATCTGTTTTGGCCTTGGCTTGTGGTTTGGGTTTGAAACCAAAAAAGGTCCCCGGGAAATAATCTTTGGGACGCGGCGGCAGCGCCGGCTCGTGTCGGCGCCGGGGTGCTGATTTGCGCGAGCGGCCGCGGGCTCGCTTGGCACCCGGAGAACGGGGGCCGCGTTTCGCCTTGCGCTCGGCCGGCACCGGTCCGGCCACGTCTTCTTCGAACCAGCTGTCCTCCGGCCAGACAACCGGGATCTGGTACTCAAGCAATTCTTCCAGGGGTTTTAAATGAAATACATAACGTTCACAGGCCAGGGAGAGGGCCCGCCCGGATTTGCCGGCGCGGGCAATACGCCCGATACGGTGGACATAGTTTTCCGGGTCCTGGGGCAAATCGTAGTTGATGACATGGCTGATGTCTTCGACATGAATACCCCGTGAGGCCACATCGGTGGCAATCAAGATCTTCAACTGCCCGTTTTTGTATTGGTCCATCAAGCGGAACCGCTTCTTTTGCGGCAAATCGCCGGTAATGCCCTCCGCCGGCCAGCCATTGCCTTTCAATTTCTGAGTCAACCACTCGACGCCCATCTTGGTATTCACAAATATGAGCATCCGGTGCCACTCTTCACGCTTTAAAAGCCCCAGCAGGAGGGACAGTTTTTCGTCTTTGCCCACATGGTAAAGTTCCTGGGCGATGTTTTTAACGGCAATTTCTTCGGGCGTAACCGAAATGAATTCCGGCAGGTTCATGTATTCATAGGTGAGTTCCATCACCCGGTGAGAAAGGGTGGCCGAGAATAGCATCGACTGTCGTTGGTCGTACTTCGGCATCTTTCTGAGCAAGAACCGCATATCTTTTTCGAACCCCAGGTCCAGCAGCCGGTCGGCTTCATCGATGACCACGATTTTGACCCCGGCGGTTTTGAATATCCCCTGCTTCATGTAGTCGATAATCCGGCCGGGGGTACAAATGACGATATCGACGCCTTTACGGAGTCGGTCGGCTTGCTTGACATAATCGACGCCCCCCACTACCTGAACCATCGTGAGGCCGGTTTTTTTACCTATCAAGCTGGCTTCGTCAAATATCTGGTGGGCCAGTTCCCGGGTGGGGGCCACAACGAGCGCAGCCGGTATACCGGGTTTGCGGTCCTGCATTTCCATGAGTCGTGAAAATACCGTGACGAGAAACGCCGCGGTTTTACCCGTGCCGGTCTGGGCCTGGCCGGCCACATCCTGTCCGGCGAGGGATATGGGCAATGATTGGGCCTGGATGGGGCTGCAATTTACAAAGCCGGCGTCGTTAAGCCCTTCCAGCAGGGCTTCCGGCAGGTTGAATGAGTCAAAACGGGTCTGGGTCAGGAATTTTGGTTTGTCCACCCCATCGGGAGGTGTCTGGGATTGGTTTTCGATTGTTTTACTACTCCTTTTGAAAAGTGTGAAGCCTTTGAATAATGCCATGTGTTTCCTGTTGGTGCGGGTGTTTCCCCGCGGTCCTACTGATATCGCCCCTTTCGCCCTCACGGGCGCAATGGAATCTTTTCTATATATTCAGTATGTTATAATTACCACCGGCCATGCCGGCACCGGTCGGTGCGCCCGGGTGTGTCCCGCGGGGCTCTCGCAAACTGCCGCAGGCCGTGCGGAATTTACAATACAGGTCCGGATCGCTGCAGCGGCTGCAGGCGGAGCACAGGTACATATCGTGCTTCATACACTTGAAGTCCGTCTCGACATCCGGATGGTTTATGCATTTTCCCATTGTTTTGCTACCGGTTTTCGAACTAAGGTGGTGTAAGGCGGTTTTCATCCCCAGGCGATATGGCTGCATGGCGACAAGGGTATGAAAACCGTTTGATTCTAAGGATTTCCAGCCAATTGTCAACATATTTCCAAGGAATGCCGACATGAACGTTCTCATAACCGGGCGCTTGCCTGACGCGGTCATGGCCGATATTGAAAGAACCTGTGAAGTGGTTCCCAACCAGGCTGACCGCCCTATGGCCAGGGAAACAATCCTGCAGCAGATAGAGGGCAAAGACGGTCTTTTGTGCATGATCACCGATAAGGTTGACCCCGAATTGCTGGACCGGGCTCCCAGGTTGAAGATCATTGCGAACTATGGCGTCGGTTTCAACAACATCGATGTGGCGGCCGCCACTCGACGCGGGATCCCGGTGACCAACACCCCCGGTGTTCTCACCGATGCCACCGCCGATATCACCTTCGCACTGATCCTGGCGGCCGGCCGCCGGGTGGTGGCAGGCGACCGCTATACCCGGGAAGGCCGGTTTCGGTTTTGGGCGCCGCTTCACTTTCTGGGGTCTGAAATCAGCGGGAAAACCATCGGCATCATCGGCATGGGGCGCATCGGGCAGGCCGTGGCCAAACGGGCGGCGGGTTTCAACATGACCATCCTCTACAGCGGCCGCCGGCGCTTAACGGATGCGAGCGAACACGCTCTCAAGGCGACCTACGCTGACATGGAAACCCTTCTGGCCCGTTCGGATTTTGTATCCCTGCACGTACCGCTAAACGAGCAGACCCACCACCTTATTGATTCCGCTGCCTTAAGCCGCATGCGGCCGGAGGCCTTTTTGATCAATACCTCCCGTGGTCCGGTTGTCGATGAAGCCGCCCTGTGCACAGCTTTGCAGAACCGGACGATTGCAGGAGCCGGCCTGGATGTCTATGAACATGAACCGGCCGTCACCCCTGGGTTGCTGTCGTTGGACAACGTCGTTCTTCTACCGCATGTAGGCAGCGCCACCATTGAGACGCGGACCAAAATGGCCCGCCTGGCCGCGGATAATCTATTGGCCGGGTTGGCCGGTCAAAAACCACCCAATTGTTTGAACTGGGATACCCTTTATGATAAGTAGGGCCCATCCGTAAACGGCATCTTTTGGCCCAGAGCGGCGTTTTCGCTCTTTTGAACTCCTCGGAATAGCCCGCTATGCCTGCGGTTTCAAAATCACTCAAGCCTTGCACCACGTCAGGCATTAGCTTCGCGTCACTCTGAACCAAAACCTACTATTTCTGGAAGGACATTAAGTAGCCGCGAGAAGTGACGCCCTTTCTGCGAAAGGGTCGTTAAAACTTGGATCGGCTGGAAAAACATATGCAAGATTTCTTCAACGTAGTGGATATCCGCACGGTATACGGACACATTCAGTCCTTTGCATCGGTGGACACGGAAATGGTGGCGACGCACCAGGCGACCGGGCGGGTGCTCGCCGAATCCGTGCGCGCCGCCGAAGACCTGCCGGGGTTCTCCCGATCAACCATGGACGGCTACGCGGTCCGGGCCGCGTCCACGTTCGGAAGTTCCGAGGCCAACCCGGCTTATCTCATGGTCATGGGGTCGGTTTCCATGGGGACGCTCCCCGATATGACGGTGGGGTCGGGTGAAGCGGTGAAGATTGCCACCGGGGGTATGCTGCCGGCCGGTGCCGATGCCGTTATCATGGTAGAACACACCGAAGAGGTCGATGCCGACACCATCGAAGTATATAAAAGTGTCGCTCCGGGCCAGCATGTCATCCTGGCCGGCGAAGACTATCCCGCAGGGACTGCCGTCTTGCGCGCCGGTCAGAAAATCCGGGCCGCGGAAACCGGACTTCTGGCGGCTGTCGGACGTGAATCCGCAACTGTTTACCGACAGCCGGTGATCTCCATTATTTCCACCGGGGATGAGGTGATCCCTACCGCTCAGGTGCCTGGACCAGGTCAAATCCGCGATATCAACAGCTATTCGCTGGCCGCTATGGTGACCGAAGCGGGTTGCCGACCCCTATCGCTGGGCATCGTCCGGGACAATTTCGAAGACCTGCGGACGGCCTGCCGCGATGCCCTGGCGCAAAGTGACATGGTTATCCTTTCCGGGGGCAGTTCCGTGGGAACCCGCGATTTCACGATACAGGTCATTAATTCTCTGCCGGAAAGTGAACTGCTGGTCCACGGCATTTCCATCAGTCCGGGAAAACCCACCATCCTGGCCAGCGTCGGCGGCAAGCCCGTCTGGGGGCTGCCGGGCCACGTTGTTTCGGCGATGGTTGTTTTTGAAAAAATCGTAAAACCGTTCATCAACCGAATCCATGGTCTGGCAGAGCCTTTTCCCCAGTCCAGGGGTATCCCGGCCCGTCTGGCACGCAATGTCCCCTCTGCGCAGGGTCGGGTTGACTTTATTCGGGTTCGGTTGCGCAGGGACAACGGCATGCTGCGGGCGGAACCCCTGCTGGGCAAATCCGGCCTGATAAACACCATGGTCCAGGCGGATGGCTTGATCGAGATAGACAGTGATACGGAAGGCTTGGACAAAGATGTCCCCGTATCCGTAATCCCCATTTGAAAATAGGCTTAACGAACCACAGCCCCACCCGCTGAAAAAGCGCAGGCTGCAAGGATAAAACCCATGGCCGTATCCCGACGAAACATTTATCTCCAAAAAAAATCACTTGCCGAAGCCCGCGAGATTGTCACCCGGCAGTTTGCCGATCTGAGTATAACTACAACCGAGACGCTCCCCGTACCAGATGCCATTGGCCGCACGTTAGCCGCGCCGGTCTTCGCCCGGCTCTCTTCCCCCGGCTTCCATGCCGCTGCCATGGATGGGATTGCCGTCCAGGCCGCCAGCACCTACGGGGCCTCCGAAACTCGCCCGGTTTCCCTGGCCGTCGGCAGCCAGGCAATATTCATCAATACCGGCAATGTCCTCCCGGCAGGCTACGATGCGGTCATCATGATCGAACAGGTTCAGCAAACCGGTGAAAATGAAGTCACCATCGAAGCACCCGCTTTTCCCTGGCAGTATATCCGTAAAATGGGCGAAGACATTGTCGCCACCGAATTGCTGTTCGCCCAGAATCACACCATTACGCCCTATTGCGTGGGCGCTTTGCTGGCCGGGGGCATATTCTCCGTAGCCGTCCGTCGGCGGCCACGGGTAATGGTGATTCCCACCGGGCCGGAACTGGTCGACTGGCAGACGGCCGATACCGACAACCTCGCGCCGGGTCAGATTCTGGAAACAAACTCTTTTATCCTGGGCGGCCTGATCGAAGCCTGTGGGGGCACCTTCGAACGCCATGGAATCGTGTCGGATGACCACCGGGAAATTCGGACCATAATAGAAAAAGCAGTGGCGGGTGATTTTGATATGGTCCTGACCGTCGGCGGCTCCTCGGCCGGGTCCGAAGACCATGCCCAGGCGGTCATCGCCGATCTTGGTGAAATCCTGGTGCACGGGGTGACGATCATGCCGGGCAAACCCGTCATCGCAGGGATAATCACGGGCAAGCCCGTGTTTGGCATGCCCGGGTACCCGGTTTCCACCATCATCGCCTTTGAACAGTTTGTGGGTCCTTTGCTGTGTCGCCTGCTGGGGACCCGGTTTCCGGACAAACCGATCGCCGACGTATTTCCCACCCGGAAACTGGCCTCGAAACTGGGTGTGGAAGAATTTCTCCGCGTGAAACTGGGCACTGTCGGCGAACGTATCGTAGCCACCTCCCTGCCCCGGGGCGCCGGCAGTATCTCTACCCTGACGGAAGCGGACGGCATCATCCGCATACCCAGCAATTCCGAAGGGGTTGCCGGCGATCAGCCTGTCCAGGCCGAACTGCTGCGGCCGCGGGCCATGATCCGGGATACGATCGTGGTGGTGGGCAGCCATGACAATACCCTGGACATTCTCGCCGACCATATTCGAATCAAACATCCGGGTTTGACCCTGTCTTCCAGCCATGTCGGCAGCCTGGGCGGTCTGATGGCGATCAAAAAGGGCGGCTGCCACCTGGCCGGTTCGCACCTGCTGGATACCGAAGACGGCAGCTACAATGCCTCCTACGTAAAAAAATACCTTCCCGGTCGGGGAGTCAGGCTGGTCAACCTGGTTATGCGCGACCAGGGCCTGATCGTACCCAAAGGTAACCCGAAAGCGATTCGTGACATAAGTGATCTGGCCCGGGATGACATCAGCATGATCAACCGGCAAGCGGGCTCCGGCACACGGATCCTGCTGGACTATCGCCTGGGGCAACTGGGCCTCGATCCGGCCGGCTTGAGCGGTTATGGCATTGAAGAATTCACCCATATGTCCATAGCCGCCGCAGTGCTAAGCGGAACCGCGGATGTCGGTCTGGGCATTTTTGCCGCCGCCCGGGCACTCGATCTGGATTTCATCCCGGTTGTCACCGAGCAATATGATCTGGTGATACCGGATGAGTTCTTTAAATCGAAACGTATTCAGATGCTCCTGGAAACCATCGTGGCCCCCGCATTCAAAGACCGGGTTGCATCTTTAGGCGGGTACGACACCGCTAAAACCGGAACGGTCGTGAGGATTCGGGCTGAGGCATAACCCGCCCGAATGCCGTCTTGGCAAAATGTAGCGCCTTCATTTAACCTTAGCGAGTGTCCATCCAGAAATGGTAGATTTTGGTTCAGAGTGACGCGAAGCTAATGCCTAACGTGGTGCAAGGCCTGAGCGATTTTGAAACCGCAGGCATAGTGGGCTATTCCGAGAATAGCGCTGACGGTTGCGCCTGGCGGCTTGAAAAACGGCACTGCGTGCCCAAAATAGCGAAAACGCCGCTCTGGGCCAAAAGATGCCGTTTCTGGATGGGCACTATCGAGGCAGGCCATGCCATACCAGACCTTTGACCATACCGCCGACCTCGGGATCCACGTCCAGGCGGAATCCAGCATCGCCCTTTTCGAAGAGGCCGCCCGGGCGCTTTCCGAACAGATCTGCGGCCCGCGGCCTTTCAAGGCCACCGGCGAGACCCGGGTAAAGGTGACCGGCCAGGACTGGCCGGACCTGATGATCAACTGGCTGCGTGAACTGCTGTACCTGGTGAATGGCAAGCACCTGGTTTACGGACCGGTTGGCATTCATATGCTCAAAGAATTCGCTATAGAAGCGGTCGTACCGGTTGACAACACCGGGTGTGCACCGCATGATATGGTTAACGAGATCAAAGCCGTCACGTATCATCAACTTCAGGTGGAACCCCGGGCAGACGGCTGGCAGGCCCGCATCATTTTCGATATTTAATCCCGATATTTGAGATCCCTATCCATGGAAGTGAAACAGCTGGACCCATACCGTTGGGAAATTCCCCGCTCCGGACGCATGCGTGTTCCCGGAATCGTGTATTCATCAGCGGACCTGTTCAAGATTCCCGGTCAAGACCAACCGCTCAAACAGGTGGCCAATGTCGCATCCTTGCCGGGGATCCTGAAAGCCTCTCTGGCCATGCCTGACATGCACTGGGGGTATGGGTTCCCTATCGGCGGTGTGGCCGCTTTTGACTGGGATACCGGCGTCGTCAGTCCCGGGGGCGTGGGCTATGACATCAATTGCGGGGTACGGCTGGCCGGTACCGGGCTGGTGGCGACCGAAGTGCGACCGCGGCTCACGGAGCTGGTCAACAGCCTGTATCGAGATATTCCCTGCGGTGTGGGGTCCACCGGCGATGTCCGGCTTACGACCAAGGAAGAAAAAAAAGTCCTTACCCAGGGCAGTGCCTGGGCCGTAAGACAGGGGTTTGGCGATCAAGCCGATCTCGACCACACCGAAGACGGCGGCTGCCTACCGGGCGCCGATCCGGAAGTCGTCAGCAAGCGCGCCCTGGAGCGCGGCCTGCGGCAGCTAGGCACCCTGGGCAGCGGCAATCACTTTTTAGAAGTGGGGGTGGTGGACCGGATCTATGATGACACCGTGGCCGCCGCCTTCGGGCTTTTCAAAGACCAGGTCACCGTCATGCTGCATTCCGGCTCACGGGGCTTTGGCTATCAGGTTTGCGACGATTCTCTGGCCAGCATGTCGAAACATGCGCATAAAGCCGGTTTCGACCTGCCGGACCGGCAATTGGCCTGCGCCTCGATCAAGGGCTCCGTCGGACAACGCTACCTGGGTGCCATGGCCTGTGCGGCCAACTATGCCTGGGCCAATCGCCAAATCATGCTGCACCTGACCCGGGAGGTGTTTCAGAAGGTTTTTTCCATCGGTCCCCGCAATCTCGCCATGCATTTGATTTATGACGTATCTCATAACATCGCCAAAAAAGAACTGCACCGGCACCACGGAAAACAGCAATGGGTATGCGTCCATCGCAAAGGCGCCACCCGGGCTTTTCCACCCGGCCATGACGCCCTACCGGAAGATTATCGCCCGACCGGACAGCCGGTCATCATTCCCGGGGATATGGGAACCGCTTCCTATGTCCTGGCCGGTACCCCCCGGGCAATGGCGGAAACCTTCGGTTCCACCTGCCATGGGGCGGGACGCGTCCTCAGTCGCAAGGCTGCCCGGAAAAAGAGCAAGGGCCGTTCGATTAACCGGGAGTTGGAGGACCGGGGCATCCTGGTCCGGTGGACGGGCCGGGCCACGCTGGCCGAGGAAATGCCGGAGGCCTATAAAGACATCGCGAGCGTGATTGCCGCCGTGCACGGGGCGGGCATATCAAAAAAAATAGCGCGGTTGCGGCCGATGGCCGTAGTAAAAGGGTAGCTTCCGATAGAAATCCGGACCACTTTGCGCTATACTGCCGGTCACGGGACTGCCGTCGATTGAACGCTCCCCGCAACAAACTGCGAGGAATCGTCCCCCGTGAGGAATTTTTCCGTTTTTTATTCGCGCGCCAATCCTGCAGCCCCGGTAGCGGGATTTCCGCTGCGCTCCAACAAGCTGTGGGGAATATGCTCGCTGAGCGGGTCAACGCAACGGCAGTTCTTACAAAATCCTCATCAAACTCGAATACGGATCGGTAAACTGGCATATGAATCTGACGGATGCGGTTTTGCTTGGCGTTGTACAGGGGTTAACGGAGTTTTTGCCCGTCAGTAGTTCGGGGCACCTGGTCCTTTTTCAAAATTTGCTGGGGTTGACCCAGCCCCTGCTGGCCTTTGATATCGGTGTCCATGTGGGCACCCTGTTCGCCGTCGTCATCTATTTTTATAAAGACATTGTCGCCATATTGAAAGCATTGGTGAAATGGTTCCAGGTTCTGCCGGATACAAAGGCAGCATCTGAATTACTGGCCGAAGACCGGGAGATCAGGCTTGCCCTGCTCATCGTGGCCGGTTCCATCCCCACGGCTATCCTGGGGTTGGTTTTCAAGCAGATTGCCGAAACGCTGTTTTCATCCGTCACCATTGTCGGGGTCACCCTGATGATCACCGGGGTGGTCCTCTGGGGCACCCGGCGGTTCGGGACCGCTGGTCATGGTATCCGGCGCTTCACCATTCGGAACAGTATCATTATAGGGGTTGTCCAGGGATTGGCGATCATCCCGGGGATATCACGCTCGGGTGCCACCATCGCAGCCGGCTTATATTTGGGGCTCGACCGCATGACCGCCGCCCGCTTCTCTTTCCTGCTCTCCATACCGGCAGTGGCGGGGGCAGGTTTGCTTGGCGTCGGGGACCTGTTCGGCCATGCCGGTTTGCCGTTGACCATCATCGCCGCCGGTACACTGGTATCATGCCTGGTGGGATATGCCGCCTTGAGACTACTGGTCTGGATGGTCGGTCGCGGGCATCTGCATTTATTTGCACCTTATTGTATCCTATTGGGATTAATCGCCCTGGTTGTTAGTTTGTAACCGCCAAAACAATGGGGGGGCTTATTCAGGGAAAAACCGGGGTCGTGGTCACCCTTCAAACCCGGTTTCGAACTTTATACCGATATGTTGAATTCAACATACGGACAATCGCCACGAAAAGGGGTTTACCATGAATCACGAAATGTTCAGAGAATACGATATCCGCGGAATTGCAGGCCAGGACATGACCGAGGAGGATGTGCTCCTCATTGGCAAAGGCATCGGCACGTTCCTCATACGCAACGGGGCCCGGGCCATTACAGTAGGCCGCGATTGCCGCACCTCTTCCGACGCCTATGCCGGGCAGCTGATTGCGGGACTGCGCGCCACCGGGTGTGACGTGACCGACATCGGCGTCTGCCCGACACCGGTGCTTTATTTCTCCATCCAGCACCTGCAGATGGAAGGCGGCGTCATGGTCACCGCCAGCCACAATCCCGGCGAGTACAATGGCTTCAAGATGTGCCTCGGGCTGGCATCGATACACGGCCGGCAGATACAGGAAATCCTTGAAATGATAAAAGCGTCCGACTTTGCAGATGGGTCCGGGAGCCTTGCGAGTGCCGATGTCATCACCCCCTATACCGACTATGTAACCGGCAACATCCGGATCAGCCGGCCGTTGAAAATCGGCGTCGATGCGGGTAACGGTACCGCGGGCGTGGTGGCTGTGCCGATATTGAAAAAACTGGGATGTGACGTGCATGATCTATATTGTGAAATGGACGGCACCTTTCCCAATCACGAGGCAGATCCAACGGTCCTGGAAAATATGCACGACCTGATCGAACTGGTCCGGACCGAAAAGCTTGATATCGGGATCGGTTATGACGGGGACGGCGACCGTATCGGGGTCGTGGATGAAAACGGCGACATCATCTATGGTGATAAACTGCTGATCCTGTTTGCCCGCGAAATTTTGACCCGCAAACCCGGGGCAACGTTTATCTCCGAAGTAAAATGCTCCCAGACCCTGTATGATGACATCGAAAAACATGGCGGCCGCGCCATCATGTGGAAAACCGGGCATTCTCTGATTAAAAAGAAGATGAAAGAGGAACACGCTGAGCTGGCCGGTGAAATGAGCGGTCACATGTTCTTTGCCGATCGTTACTTTGGATTCGACGATGCCACATACGCCTCCTGCCGCCTGCTCGAGATCCTGGCCGATTCCGGAAACAATCTGTCCGCCTTGCTGGCCGATGTACCCCGCACGGTGAACACCCCTGAAATAAGGGTTGAATGCCCGGATAACGTCAAATTCAAGGTTGTCACCGCCGTGACCGAGCACTTTCGCCAGGAGTACGACGTCATCGACATTGACGGCGTCCGGGTGCTCTTCGACGACGGCTGGGGCCTGGTACGGGCATCCAACACCCAGCCGGCCCTGGTGCTCCGCTTCGAGGCCCTGACAGAAACCCGGCTGAATGAGATCAGGACCCTGGTGGAGTCGGTACTCGAAGAAATAAAAAAGTCGGTCGCCTGACCATGAAAAGGTTGCACGTGAAAAAACGCCTAACCCTGATAACGCTTCTGCTGATCAGCGTCACACTTTGCCAACCACCGGTGGGCGTGTCGGCCGGCGAACTGGTGGTTGGCACCAGTACCGGCTATCCGCCCTATTATTACTTGGAAAATGGTGTTTTAATCGGTGTTTGTGTTGAGATAATCAACCACACCGCGCACGCCCTGGGCCGGACGGTTGTCTATAAACAATTTCCCTGGAAAAGAATGCTGTACAGTGGGAAAACCGGTCAGGTGGATGCGGTCATGCCGCTTTTCAAAACCCCACAGCGGGATAAGTTCCTGATATTCCCGGAGGTCCCACTTGCCCTGGAAGAGAATCATTTTTTCACCCATCGGGCTGCGCCGGTTCATTTTTCAGGCAAGCTTACGGATATCGCCCCCCACTCGGTGGGTGTTGTGACCAATTATAGCTACGGCGATGCCTTTGACAGCGCTACTTACCTGGACAAAATTATCACGAGAGACGACCTCAACCTCCTGCAAATGTTCAAATATCGAAGATTCGCGGTGGGTGTCGGCAACCGCCACGTGGTGCGTTATTTCGCCGACAAAGTCGGCGGAATTCACGATCTGGTGTTCCTGGAACCACCCCTCACCCGGGCCCCGCTCTACATCGCTTTTTCCCGGGAAAAAGGGCACACCCAACTTACGGCTGCATTTTCACAAGCCCTGCATGATTTCAATAGAACCCAAACCTACCGCGACATACTGAAGCGCTACGGCATGGCTCCCTGAACCCCGAATCGAAGTGAGGCCCGATGATCTCCACCAGCCATAAGGCAATCCATCGCAAACTTGTCGTCCGTATCTCCATCGCGGGTCTGCTGATAGCCCTGGTGGCAGGGTTCACCGTCTGGCAGTTTGAAAAGGAAAAGATCGGCCGCTCGATCCTGATCAAGACCGAAAGCGGCTTCAAACACCTGAACAATTCTGTTCGGCACCTATTGAACGATCCCGGCAATTTGAACCGGCAGGAAATTGAAAAGCAGGTGGCGATCATTCTTGCGCAGGGCGATTTCCTGATAATGGGTCAATTTGTCTGGGTCGGTATTTATGACCTCAAAGGCAACCCGGTGGCGCGGGTACCGGACCGGGCCTATGAACATATCGAGCAGGTTCAAACCATTACCGGCGCCATCCAACCGGACGCGGAACATTGGGGCAATATGGAAATCAGCGTCATCGAATTAAGCCAGATCCCGCATGTACAAATTTTGGCGCCCCTTTCCAATGACAACGGTGAGCTGGCCGCTTACGGCGAAACGGTTTTTGCGCTGGCACCGGAGACGATTGCAGCTGTCGAAACCCGGGCGCTGCGGCTGGCCGCCGCCGCAATGGTTATTGTCCTTTTAACCACCGCCTTGCTCTACCCGTTAATCAACGCCCTACTCAGGCAGGTGTCCAAACTGTCAGCCAAACTATTCGATGCCAACCTTGAAATCCTCACAGTTTTAGGCAGCGCCATCGCCAAGCGCGACAGCGATACCGATGCCCATAATTACCGGGTTACCATCATCGCGGTGAAACTGGCCGAAGAGCTGGGCTTGCCCACGGACACCATCCAACGCCTGATCAAAGGTGCCTTTCTCCACGATGTGGGTAAAATCGGCATCGAGGACGGCATCCTGCACAAACCCGGGCACCTGACCGATGATGAATTCACCATCATGCAGAACCACGTTCCGCTGGGTTTGGACATTGTCAATAAAGCCGAATGGATCAAGGAAGGCATGGATATCGTCGCCTACCACCACGAAAAATACAATGGCGGCTACAACCAGGGCTTGGCCGGCAAAAAGATCCCTGATACGGCCCGCATCTTTGCCATTGCAGACGTATTCGATGCGCTTACCTCCAAGCGACCCTATAAAGATCCGTTTTCATTTGAAAAAACAATGGAAATCCTACAGGATGGTCGCGGCGGCCACTTCGACCCGGATTATACCGATGTATTCGCGTCCATTTCCCGCGCGCTCTACGATACCTATGCCGGCCGGGAGGATGACACTTTGAAATCGGAACTGGATGCCATCATAAAAAAATACTTCTACGCCTGATGGAATCGTGTTAACATTTGGGAAAATCTGACGCTGCCCTGTACATACCGATCGCGCGCCTGCGCGCCTGCGTAACAACAGTTTATCCGCACCACACACCTGCTGCATCGCTGGAGGACAAATGCCTGTAGAGAAGACATCGCTGGGGATCTGTCTGGGAGCATCTACCGTATCCATCGTACAGGTGGGTCTGTCCGGCTCCGGTCCGAACGCCGACCCTTACATTATTGACCATGCGCTCTACCCCCATGACGGCAATCCCAGCCGGACGCTAATCCGTGCTCTGGAACCACTCGATCTGTCCCGGTTCAACGGAATCGCCGCCACGGGCCGCAAGTTCTGCCGGTTTCTAAATCTCACGACCATTTCCGAACCGGAAGCGGTGGAAACCGCCTACCCCTACGTCAAACCAGCGGGCGTCCAATGCCCGGCGATTGTTTCAGCCGGGGGAGAGACCTTCATGGTCTACGTCCTCAATCGACACGGCCGCATCATTAATGTATTGACCGGAAACAAGTGCGCTTCCGGAACCGGTGAGTTCTTTCTCCAGCAACTGCGCCGAATGGATGTCACCCTGGAGGAAGCCGCCCGGTGGGCCAGTGTGGAAACGCCTTACGAAGTCTCGGGCCGATGCTCGGTTTTCTGCAAATCGGACTGCACCCATGCCACCAATAAGGGGATCCCCAAATCCCGCGTAGCCGCCGGCCTTTGCCGCATGATGGCCAGCAAAATCGTGGAACTGCTTAAAAAGGTTGATCGCCGCGATATCATGATTACCGGCGGTACTGCCCGGAACCAGATGATGATTGAGTATCTTCGCCGGGAAATACAGGGGCTGATCGTTCCCGAGCAGGCCGCCTACATGGAGGCGTTGGGCGCGGCGCTATGGGCCCTGCACCATGAAACGGTCCCGTTTCCGGGCCTTGCAGCCATGTTTACCTCCCGCACCGCGGCCTTTGACCGGTTGCCGCCCCTGGACCAAGCCGCCGCGCAGGTAGAATTCAAAACCATGGCAACCGGTCAACTTCAGCCCGGTGACGACTGTATATTGGGACTGGATGTCGGCTCGACCACCACCAAGGCGATCCTGATGCGCACGGCGGACAACACCATCCTGGCATCCATCTACCTGCGCACGGATGGGGATCCGGTGGGAGCCTCCCGCCGCTGCTATAAGGCTATCATGCAGCAGGCGCGCAGCCAGATCGGGGCGGCCCACTTTTCGGTGCACGGCATCGGGGTTTGCGGCTCCGGCCGCCAAATTGCCGGATTGCACGCGAGCACCGACGGGGTCATCAACGAAATCATCGCCCACGCCGCTGCCGCCGTCTATTTCGATCCGGAAGTCGACACCCTGTTTGAGATCGGCGGTCAAGACGCAAAATATACTTACATTACCAATGCCGTTCCCTCTGATTACGCCATGAATGAGGCCTGCAGCGCCGGGACCGGTTCCTTTCTGGAAGAATCGGCCCTGGAATCCCTGGGCTTGCCCATGGAAGATATCGCCGGGGTTGCCCTGCAGGGCCACAGCCCACCGAATTTCAACGACCAGTGCGCCGCCTTTATCTCCTCAGATATCAAGAATGCCATCCACGAAAGGGTTTCCCATGCCGACATCGTGGCCGGCCTAGTTTATTCGATCTGTATGAATTACACCAACCGCGTAAAAGGCAACCGCCCGGTGGGTCAAAAGGTGTTTATGCAGGGCGGGGTCTGTTACAACCGCGCCATTCCGCTGGCCATGGCGACCCTGGTGGGCAAGCCAATTGTCGTGCCCCCGGAGCCGGGTCTCATGGGGGCCTTTGGCGCCGCCCTGGAGATAAAAGCCCGCATCGCCAAAGGCCAGCTGGCAACCGGTGACTTCGACCTTGCCGCCCTGGCCGAGCGCGAGATAACCTACGGACGAACGTTCACCTGCAAAGGCGGCCCTGAAAAATGCGACCGTCGCTGCAAGATTGCCCGCCTGGGCATCGACGGCAAACAGTTCGCCTTTGGCGGGGCCTGTAACCGCTACGACAACCTGCGCCGGAATATTCGTATAGACATCGGCAAACTGGACCTGGTTGGATTGCGGCACCAACTCCTCTTTGAGGATTTTGCCCCGCGGCCCGGAGCGATCCCTGCTGAAAAATGGCGGGGCCGCATCGGGTTCAACCGCAGTTTTTTAGTGGACGCCTACTACCCCCTCTATGCCAATTTCTTTAGCGATCTCGGCTTCGAGCCGGTCTTGCCCGGGCGCCTATCACAAGCGGGGGTCGACCAGAAAAATGCCCCCTTCTGCTACCCGGCCGAACTGGCCCACGGCTTTTTTCACACCCTGCTGGAATCCGACCAACCCCCGGAGTTTATTTTTCTACCGCATTTCAAATCAATCCCCAAACAGAACGGCAGTTCTACAAGTCAAGAACTTCGGTAACAAAAAGTTCAAGGACATGGGTAACACTTTTTGAGGTTACCCATTAGATTTAAAGGTTCTTTTACATATTTATTGATCCGGCAAATACGGGTGTTACCA
>Ga0126334_10000015_pt1 | contig 82465 bp, 69 predicted proteins | sample InaspJWI49metaG_FD_94491 | JGI IMG/M metagenome (GOLD analysis project Ga0126334, IMG submission 94491) | Marine gutless worms symbiont microbial communities from Oahu, Hawaii - Inanidrilus sp. 2 OAHU.JWI-49 metaG | ecosystem: Host-associated > Annelida > Digestive system > Unclassified...
CAGCGAGGATATCTCGCTCTTCTGGACTCAGATGTTTATAGGTTTTAGGCATAATATCGAAAACATACCGCAAATGCCTTAAAACCTGAAAGTGTTGCACTTACTTATTGAACTCGGGAATCACTTTTGATTCCGATATGCTAAAACTCCTGATGGCGGTTGATGAAGATAAGACCATACGCCAGATCGCCGCTGAGGTTGATTTGTCGCCTTCAGCCTTCAAAGAAAGTTTGATGAAACTGGTCAAACAGAAACTCATCGAGCAAGTGCAAGTAGCCCCGGCCGGTTCATTTGTGGGCGAAGCCTTCATGGCGCGGTTGCGGGAAATCTTGGTTTCCTTGACCGGCCCCTTGGGAGAGGTCCTGATCGAAGAAACCGCCGAACAGATGAATCTGGATATAAATAAAATCCCCCGAACCCGGATCGGCGATTTTGTGTACAATATTGCCAACCAGATGCCGGGGGAGAAACAAAAAAATGAGTTCAGCACGACGATGCTGGAAGAGATTAAATTGCTGGGAGAGTAGCACCAGTTCCGGCCGCTTCCAATTGTCAAGACCATGGAACGTAAACGAAGGAGAATCAAATTGAATGCTGCGATTATTTCCAATGTGAGACGCTTAAGTTTCTTGTTCCTGTTATTGCTGCTCTGGGTGCCCTCCTTGCAAGCTCAGCAGGCCCTTACCGGCTTTGATCTCCAGGTAAAAACGCTGGCGGAAAACTGTCGGACCGAGGTTCAAAATGAAATGGAAAAGCTCATTTCCACCGGCCGTATCAGCATGGCTCAGATGTTCGACACCTTCTACATTCCGATTCCGAACACCAACCCCCAGAAATTCAGGACCCAGTATGATAAATTAACGGATGAAGTCCTCCGCATCATTCTGGATAATTACCTGGAAAAAGATAAGCGGATCTTGTTTGTAGTAGCAGTGGATCGCAACGGGTATCTACCCACACACAACACCAGATACTCGCGCCCCTTGACCGATGATGAAGATTTTAATACCAAAAACAATCGAACCAAACGCCTGTTTAACGACCGGACGGGTCTGGCGGCGGCAAGGAACCAAAATCCTTACCTGTTGCAGAAATATAGCCGCGATACCGGCGAACAATTGGCGGATCTGTCCGTGCCGATCAAGGTCCAGGGCAAACACTGGGGAGCCCTGCGGATTGGATACAAACGCTAAGCCTAAATCACAGTTTGACCATGACCTGCAATGCGATGATTTAAACTGCTCAGTCAGATTTTTAGTAGAGAGGGGATATTTAAAATGTTTAATTTCATTACGGGTAAAATTGGTGTCAAAGTATCATTGCTTGTTAACTTTTTCATTCTCATCGTGATGTCGGCGGGAACCTATTTTCTCGTTACCCAGCAGAGCCAGAGCCTTGAAAAGGAATTACTGAACAGAGGCAAGATTCAATCGATTGTGGGGGCCAAGATGATCGGACAGATCATCGAGGAGGCCATTGACAACGGCGTCTTTTCCGTCAAGGATGCTTTTGATACGGAGTATGAGTTAATCGGCAACTTCGATCCGCCCAAGTATCACACCAAGTACGATTTCTACCTCGATAAAGCCATTCTCGGACTCCAGGATGAATTCCTGGAGGACAAAAGTATCATATTTGCGGTAGCTGTCGACAAAAACGGCTATCTGCCCACCCATAACACCCGTTTCCAGAAACCGATCACCGGTAACCCGGACGTAGACCGGGTCGGAAATCGAACCAAACGGGTGTTTAACGATCCAGTGGGTTTGAAGGCGGCTCAAAACACCGAAAAAGGCCTGCAGCAGGTCTACTACCGTGATACCGGCGAAGTCATGTGGGATGTATCCTCCCCTATCTTCGTCAAGGGTAAGCACTGGGGCGGTTTCCGTATCGGGCTTTCAATGGTTGAAATTGACCACGCCAAAAAACAATTGATGACGACTCTGGTCACCATGATGTCCGGCATCCTGATTCTCTCTCTGGTTCTCACCTTTATCTCGGTCAACCGTTCGCTGTCACCACTGAACAAACTAACCATTGCAGCGACCAGCCTGGCCAGCGGTAAGAACCTGAAAGAAGAGATCAAGGTAACCCGCAAGGATGAAATCGGAAAGCTCCAGGAAACGCTTGACCGACTGCGCTTGAGCATGATTATTGCGCTGAAGCGCAGAAAGTAGCAACTAGCGCGGAGCCAATTTCGATCGACTAGAACACATCTTCATTACCTGTAGTGCCTCGAGACCTCTGATCCACTTCATAGGTCTCGAGTTATTTAGAAAGGATAATTAAATGGGCACAAGCTATATCATGACCGCCTTCGGTAAGGACCGGCCGGGTATCGTCGCCGATGTTTCCCAGGTATTGTATGAAAATGGATGCAACCTTGAGGATTCGACCATGACCTTGCTGGCCGATGAGTTTACCCTCACTTTGCTCTTCACGACCGGCACGAATGAAGATATCGAGGACCACCTACTAATGGAGTGCCGCCGCTTGGAGCGCGACAAGGGGGTTTCGGCCTACCTCCGACCGGTCAGTGGGGCCCCGAAGGCCATCCCGGGCGCCTTTACCGAGCACACGCTCCATGTTGAGGGCGTCGACAGGGTTGGCATCGTTTACAAGGTCAGCCGTTTTCTGGCCGACAATCAGCTGAATATCGTGGACCTGGTGTCCCGTATTGAAGCGCAGCCCAACAGTGGTACCCTGATGTACCTGATGGACATCCATATCCAGGTACCCCAAGGCACGGACATGGACAAAATCCATGACGGCCTGGCACTTGTAGGCGAGGAATTGAATGTGGATATTGCCTTTACGGCATAGCCAGCTTTTCTTCGATTTTTGCAACCAGGTCCAGCCGGCCGCACACCTTCAGGGGCTCTATGAGCTCCTCATAGAAATGTTCGCGATGCCGAATGGTAATGCTGAAGGCGTCCAGCAAATCCGGTGAAACTTGGTCTTCTACAAAGGAAGTCATTTTAGGCAGGACGCCGACTGCCTCCAGGCCCAGCATGGTCCGCACGCACTTCTCGCACTTCCCGCAATTCAGTCTGTCTTTTACATTGGCCAGACATACCCGCATATTGTTCAGGCCGACATCCCAGTCGGCAATAGACCGTATCTTGTCAATGCGCGGCAGTTCGAGATCGCGGTGCCGAATCTTGAGGTCATGACTGGAATACTCCGGGTCCAGCAGGGGGTGCGAACCGCACGGGGCCAGATTGGGTAGGTCATAGGATGAACCGATATAAGCCAAGCTGATCCGGCGGTCAAAGGCATGGGCCACGGCTGCCAAAACGGCGCCGAAAAAGCGCGTCAGCCACAGGTCCCGATTGTCACATAGGTGGCGTATATTTGTATAGACGGGTATCAGATCAACCTGGACATCAGCGGCAATCTTGGCCATGGCCTGCTTGGCGCGTTCAAACACATGATATTTCATGCCCCGTTCGACCACCCCGCCGATGTCGAATCCATGAACCAGCAGGCAGTCTTTTATGTACCCGGGATGGGTGGCGGGATACCGCTCGCGGTTGAGTCTTATCGCCGAAAGCGAATCGATACCGCCAGACAGGAAGAGGGCCGCCCGACGTTGCTCCCATAGATGTCGGGCCGCAGCCAGTTTACCGGCTTCGATGGCCAGGGGTTTGAGGCGGCCGCCGGGCCAGCCCGCTAAAATGGCCATAGCGGTTTGTAATCCTTCAAAAAGGGTCGGACAAATATCCCCGTCTATCACGAGCCGCTTTTCGCCCAGATGCATAGCAGGAATGAAACAGCCGACCAAAAAGGCGTGAGGATGACTGGTGATATCTGCGGCAAATGCGGTTTCCGTTTCGATGTAGACAACTTTCTCCGGCTGGTCGGCGACTTCCCATCTGACCGTTGCCTCGGTCCGGGTGAGTTTGCCATCTTCTACTTTTCTAAGGTTGGAAATGATCATTCTGGCAACTCCCTTTCGGTCCCCGTGCTGGTGCGCCGGGTTACTTCAACAGCATGGTCGATAATCGCACCGGCTATATCACGGCCCGTGGCCGCTTCCATGCCGCGGAAACCAGGCGCATAGTTTACTTCTATTACCTGGGCCCGCCCGTCAGCGTCGATGAGCAGGTCCACGCCGGCGATATCCAAACCGGTTGCGGTAGCCGCAGTTGCGACAACCCGCGCCGTGGCATCCGTAAGTTCATGCGCCCGGCTGTGCGCCCCGAGGTGAAAATTTGCCCTGAATTCTCCCGCGGATGGGACCAAGCGCATTACGGCGGCTACCCGACCACCGATGACCAGGGCCCTGATATCCTGGCGCCCGTCGGGCCTTATAAACTTTTGCAAGAGCAGCCCCCTGGTCCTATCCAACCGCGCAGCAACCAGTCGCTCCAATTCACTTCGGGAATGGGCCAGGGCAACCCCTGATCCTTGCCGGCCGTTGATCTGCTTGACCACCACCGGGTAACTGATGCGGCCGGTCGTGTCTATATCCAGGCCCTCGCCGGCATTAATAAAGAGTGTATCCGGGACGGGAACCCCGGCCGTAACTAGAGCCTGCAGGGTCAGAAACTGATTGCTGGTCAAGCGGATGGCAGCCAGGTTGTTCACCAGCGGGATGCCCATCAAGTGCAGTTGATTTATCAAAACCCGACTGGAAGTCCCGATTTCGGCTCCCTGCCGCGGCAAAACGACATCGGGGGGGGTAAAGGCCGCCTTGCGTGTGACCCCAAGCGCTTGGTTCGCAATAACCGGCCACAGCCGATAGGGGTGGATCAAAAAGGCCCGGTGCCCCTTCCCCTCAGCCGCTTCAAGCAGGCGCCGGTTGGGGTGGTAGGTCCGGTCCCTGACAGTGAGAATGCCTATGTTCATGTGCTCAGCCTATGTCAAAGTAGTATTATTCGAGCATCCATTCCGGTATCCAGATCCCTACGCGTTTGCCCAGACGGGGGCTGAAGTAATTCGCCACCAGCCGGGTCTGATTGCGAATGGCCATCTTGCGGGCGGCTTCGTTATCTTCACTGATCACCGAAAACACCTTGCGGTCACCGACTCTTTTGGTAAGTCCGCCGAGTAGTCGGGCACCGATGCCCATTCCCCGGTATTCCGGTCTGACCGAGGTGTAGCCGCGTTCTACATAATGGGTCAAATCAAGACCGGATTGTCGATTCACAGTTTCTATATACTCGGGGCGCGGATGTTTTAAAGAGGAATTCCCCACAATCACGTCTTTCTCGACTGCATAGGCAACGAGAAAGGCCCGTTCGAGATTGTACTGGACCCGTTCCATATCCACGGAACCACCATCTGCCACCATCAGGCAAATTTCATCAAGATACCCGGCCGGCAGGTGCGCGGGATTCTGGTAGTGGTAGGTCAGTCGACTGCCAAGCGCATACACATCCCCGGGGCCATCCGGCATACGCCAACGCATGACTTTCTGAAGACCGTGTTTTTGCAGATACAACAGCAAGTGCCCCGGGTCGCTGACACACTGCCACAACGGCCGACCCGGCAGTTTTTGAACGCGGCTGTAGACTGTCCTCGCCGACCAGGCTGGCGGGCTCCCGGCAGCTGTGTAAGGCGATCTGGCAACGTCCCACGAGTGTACGATGTCCGGATTTGCAGCCGCAAACAAACCGAGGGCCCTGGTCAAGTGATTTTTCTCCTGCGCGGGCAAAACCAAATGGTTCCAGATTCCGGCCCGGGAATATTGCCATAATATGGTTTTTAAAACCTCAGCGGATCCTTGTGGAGCCTGCCAGATGATAAGTCTCACCCCGGCCCGGTAAAGGTCACGGGCATCCGCGGCCCGGCAGGCGTCCCGCAGTTCGGTGCGAACTCCCAGAGCACAGTCGCCAGCATGGTTGGCGGTATTGTGAAAGAAGCTGTCTAGAGACTGCCCCGCATCGTCCGACATCCTGATAACGGCACCCCGGCCGCCCCCCACCGCATGACACCCTGCGATTTCAGCTGTGAGATTCTCCAGCCTGCCGAAGGGCAAATGGTCTGGCCTTAGATCGACCGACATTATCCTGGCCGGCGCCAGGTAGATTTCAGAGATTTCAAGGGCGGAACCAAATTCCTTCCAGGCAGCGGCGCGGCCCGCCGTCTCGGATACCAACTGCTGCAAGCGTTCCGCCAGCCCTTCATCGCCAACCGACAAGCGGGTATCGACAAATGACCGACAGCATTCTACAATATCGGTGGCGCCTACTGCCGCTACCGGTAAATTTGGATGGGTTTTTTTAGCATAATCCGCCAGCGTGGCAACCGCCGGCAGTTGATCACGCGAAACGACCCACATCAGAAGTAAACATAAACCGGACTGCGCGAGTTTCGGGGCGAACCGGGCGTCGTAAAACGCGGCAAAGGGGTTTGCTAGAGTATCATGTGGGAAGGATCCCAGCCAGTCTGGATCACGGCTCTGTGGGTGGTCGAAGGTACCCCACCCAACTCGCGCCGGGTAATGCGCCAGTGAGACCAGACGCAATAACGCTTTCAGGTCCTCGAGAGCCTGCACGCCATCCCGTGGATCATAAAACTGCGAGCTCCGACAGACGGCCAGAATTTTGTCCACAGCGGCGATGCGTGTTTTCCAAAGCGAGCGGTTTGTTGTCAGGTCAGTGAGCTGGCGGCGGGTAGCCGGGCCGACCTGGTGATAATCACCACGGTCATCTCTGACGGCAACAGATGCCATCGATTGTTGCAGGTGTTCCCGCTTCAGGAGATATCCGACATAAAAATCGATATTGGCATCGTACAGCTCGAGCGGCGGGATTCGAGGTAAGGTTGCCAATCGGTAATCGGCCGCTGGCAGGGGGACCAGCGCCGGCGATGCTACCGGCGGGTGAACTGCCAGGATATGGGCCGCTTCAGGTCCGCTCATAATCTATTCATTTGAAAATATATCGTTTTTGGGTTATTGGGTATAGGCAAAATATAGGGATCGTGTCAAATACAATCATGAAAGTCAGCAACCCGATATGCCTCATCATAGTCCTGCTGCTTCTGTGCGGCGGGGCATCTTCGGCGCATGCCCGGACGCCGGTGCGTCTGGGTTTTGTATATATCCTGTCAGGGGCTTTTGCCGCCTATGGTGAAAATGCGCGCCAGGGCGCCCTGCTGGCGGTCGATGAAATCAACCGCGCCGGCGGCATTGATGGGCGCCTGGTCCTCACCTGGTTTGAAAACACGCGTAGCCGGCCGGACTTGGCAATTCAAGCGATGCAGGCCCTGGTCCAGAAAAAGCAGGTGGACGCGCTCATCGGCATCGATTCCAGTAAAGTAGCCCAACGGGTGGCCGCTGTGGCCAAGGACCTAAAAACACCTTTGATCATTACCAACGCGGCGACCCCGGAGGTCACAGGCGCATTGTGCAACCGGTACGTTTTCAGGGTAAATCTGAATGTGGCCCAGGTGATGAAATCCGCCGCCCTGCTGGCCGCGGATTCCGGAGCGAAATCCTGGTCCACGGTCGGTAAAAAACACACCTACAGCTATGAGTCCTGGGATCATTTCCAAACTTATATCCGGGATCTGTCCCCTGGAATGAATACGCATGCTGACGATAAAACTATTTTCATCCCATCGCGCCGCAAGGATTTCACCCCCTACCTGGATAAACTTGAGCGTGTAGAATCCGATGGCGTACTGGTAACCCTGTGGGGCGGTTATTTGCGCCGTTTCATAAAACAGGCTGATGCCCGCGGGCTGTTTGCATCTGACCGCCTTTTCCTGTTTAGCATGGGAGCGGCCCTGGATAACCTGATGATTCTGGGTGACCAGATGCCGACCGGCCTCTGGGTAACCGCCCCATACTGGTTTTTATCCACAGAATCGGATCGGAACCAGCAGTTTAGCGCCAATTTTCAGGCGCGTTATCATGCATTCCCGTCCCACCAGGCCCACGGTGCCTATGCCGCCGTTTACGCTTTCAAGGCGGCTGCCGAGAAGGCCGGCACCACGGATAAAAAGGCTGTCGCCGCGGCCCTTGCGAACCTGACCATCGATCTGCCCGGGGGCCGCACCACCCTCCGCGGTGACGATCATCAAGGGATCGGCGATTTATGGTGGGGCCGGACGTTTGCCGACCCGGCCTATCCCATGCGAATCCTGAAACCCCTCAAACGGTTTCGGGGTACCGCCATCGCCCACCCGGTCAACGCCACCGGCTGTTCCATGCGTTAGACCGTTGCCTTGGGAACTGTTATGCCCCCTTTCCTGAAAAAATGGTTATCCATCTACGATGAAGAAACCGCGGTTTTCGGGTGGACCGTGCTATTGCTGTTGCTGCTCAGCGCGGCCACCGTCATCCTGAACAATTATGCCGAAACCGCCTTTCTAAAACGATTCGGTGTCAAACACCTGCCCGTCATCTACATGCTGAACTCGGCCCTTACCTTCATCCTCATGGGTCTGCTGGGGGGCGTCATGGCGCGGCTGCCGGGGATACGCCTGCTGACCTATATGCTCTTTTTGTTCGCCGGCTCGATCGCGGCCTTTCGCTTTCTCATCCCGTTGGAGATCGACCTGCTCTATCCGGTACTCTATATCCTGAAAGCCCAGTACGTGATCCTGATTGGGCTCCTTTTCTGGAACCTGGCCAACGATCTTTTCAACACCCGGCAGGCCAAACGCCTCTTCCCCCTGATTGCCGCCGGGGGTGCCATCGGTACTATCCTGGGCAGTGCCGTCACCCCGGTGTTGGCCGGGTTACTCGCCATGGACAACCTGACCCTCGTCTATGGGATCCTGATGGCGCTGGCGGCGCTGGTTGTGGCTAAAATGGGGGCCCGCTTTCCGACGCTTGTGATTGTCGGAGAAAAACCGGCTAAATCTGAATCGAAGCCATCCGTTTTGAATCAGTTCCAGGATGTCCGGCGGCTCATGAAAAAATCGGACCTGGTCTGGATCTTAATTCTGTTAACCCTGATACCCAATGTGATCATCCCGGTTCTAAATTACCAATTCAATTTCGCCATCGACAGCCAATTCGGCACTGAAGACGGTTTGGTAAGCTTCTTCGGATATTTCCGCAGCTTTATGAGTTTGGTCAGTCTGCTGATACTGCTCTTTGTCAGCAAAGCCTACAGCCGTTGGGGTCTAGCGGTGGCCCTGATGTTCCACCCTCTGAACTATGCCCTGGTTTTTATCGCCTTTCTTGTGCAGTTCAACGTAATCAGCGCCATATACGCACGGCTGTCTACCACGGTTATTCGCACAACGCTGAACAAACCGGTGACGGATATTCTCATGGGCGTTTTCCCAGTCTCTTACCGGGCGGCCCTGCGGCCATTTTTACGGGGGACGATCGTGCGGGTCGGTCTGTTTGCAGGATCCGGCATTATTCTGGTCGCCGGGCACTTTTTCCACCCCAAATATCTCTCCCTGGTAATGCTGCCGCTTGTAATTGCCTGGCTTTTCACGACGCTCTACCTGAAACGTCACTATGCCCGCATCCTGGCTGACTTGATGGCTGAAAATGTCATGGACCTTAAGTCCCTGGAACCCGATGCTGCCGAGCACCTTTTCAAGGGCCGGGAAACCCAGAAAAGGTTGATGGACAGTTTCCTGGCTGAACGCAGCCCGGAGGCGCTTTGGTACGCCCAGGTGCTCAATTCTCTCGCGGTACCCGATCTGGATGAGGCCATATTGGCGGTTATCGGTCATCACGACAATCACACGCGCATCCGCCTACTGGACCTGTTATCAAACCGGGCCGGCGGTAAAGCCGTGACGGTCCTGGCCAAATATACCCGGGGAGATGACCGGACGTTGGCCGCGGCTGCCCTGCAAACCGTGAGGCGTCTGGGGACACCATCAGGCGCCGCCCTCTGCCAATCGATCTTGGAAACCTCATCCCGCCCGGACATAAAGGCCCTGGCAGCCGCCGGCTGCCTGGGGAGTACTTCCGCCGAGTACCGCAAACAGGTCGATGCCTGGCTGACTTCGGGTGATCCGGACCTGCGGCTGGCCGGTGTGATCGGCGCCGGTGAAAGCGGTCAGGAAGCCTACCTGACGGTCTTGGGCAATATCCTGTCCCCAGGCGAGGAAGCGCTGCTGCTGTCCAACGCCCTAAGGTCATACGGTCAACTGAGCGACGGCCTCGAAAACACGATGGCGGCTCCCTACCTGCAGCACCCGGACCGGACTGTCCGCCTGGCGGCGATTGAAGCGTTGCGTATTGATGGCGACCGTGCTTTACAGCAGGCCATTACCTTGCTGGGTGACCCGGACAACCGCACCCGCCGTACCGCCGAAGAAAGAATTCTTGCGGCGCCCCACCAGAACGGCCCCTTACCCATTGAAGCCCTGAGCAGACCAGGGAAAAGACGAAGAGACGGCCTGTTCAGAATACTGAGCGCCCTGGATATCAAGGCCCTGGACACCTTCAACTATGCTAAAAACCAGATCGAGACCTGTTATCGCCGCCTTGCCCAAGCCGAGGCCCTGCTGCAGGGGCAGACAGATCGATACGCGGCCCTGTTGGCAGACCACCTGGAGGAACAGGGTCGGGGTCACCTGGAGGACCTGATCTTGGTGGTTAGTCTTCAGGACCGTTCCGGCGCCATGCGCACAATCTTCAGGAGCTTGTTTTCAAATGACCCTCGCCAGCAGGCCAACGCCCGGGAGGCACTCGAAGATGTCGCCGAGCGAACATTGTTGAGGTTGTTCATGCCCCTGGTGAATGACCTGCCGCGGCACAAAGTCGTGGCCCTGGGACGAAAACGTTTCAAATTTCCAGACTACGCTAAAGACCTCGCAGCCTTATATGCCGACCTTCTTCAAAGTAGCGACTGGATTACCGTGGTCATGGCCTTGCCGGCGGCCGCAAATTGCCAGCCGGCGGCCTTACCCCCTGAGACCCTAACCAGCCTGGCGGCCACCGATAACCCCCACATCCACCAGGCTGTCACTCGATACACGCGCCCGGACAGTTCCGGGCGGTCCCCAAAGGAGACCGATATGGAAATGGAGATGCCGATACCGGATAAAATTCTGCACCTGAGACGAATTGACATTTTCAAGAATATGTCTGTTGACGAGTTGGCAGCCATTGCCTCCATTACGGAAACGGTTGTATACCCGACCGGTCAGGTCATCTTTCAAAAAGGTGATGCGGCCGAATCGATGTACATGGTGATCGCGGGCGAAATCACCGCCTATTCCGATGGGGCCGAACCACCGGAACGCTTCAAACCCGGTGACAGCGTCGGGGGTATTGCCCTGCTGACGGACGATGCCAGGCTTTTTTCGGTCCGGGCGTCACAGGATACCAGCCTGCTGATGATCCACAAGCGCGACTTCCTTGAAATCGTACGAGAATATCCCCAAATCGCGCTGGACATCTCTAAGCTACTGTGTGAGTATGTCAAGGAATTGTGGCAGCGGGAAAGCGACAGGAGTTACGTGGATGGAAATAGCATTTTTGATGGACCGGCTGGAATCGATCGATCCGACCAATGAAACCACCAGCCACTTGATGTATGAGTGCAACCAGCGGGGACATACCGTCTATTTCCTGGAACCGCACGATGTCTACATCCGGGGAGACGAGGTGGTGGCGCGTATGCGCAATGTCACTGTCGCACAAGATCTCTCCATAGGGGACTACTGGCAAGCCATGATCCGCTGCCTGCGCCAGGATGAACTGATTTTCGAGACGGTAACCGATCTGGACGCCCTTTTCCTGAGAAAAGACCCCCCCCCTGAACTACCAGGTCATGGAATTTCTGGGACCGATCGGCGACCAGGTGTTCATTATCAACAGTGCTATCGGCCAAATCCAGGGCAATAGCAAACTGTATACCCTCAACTTTCCCGGCATTATCCCCGAGACACACGTATCCCGGGACCCCCAGCGCTTGAAAAAGATCATCGATAATTTCGGCGGGGACATGGTGGTTAAACCGCTGCAGCGCTTCGGCGGCGAAGGGGTTATCAAGGTGAGCAACCGGGACCAGGAAAATCTGGCCTCGCTGATCGATTATTACGTCCAGGCCAACCGGCCCTATCCGGATCGCGAACCCATTATGGTCCAGGAGTATGTCAACGGCGTTAAACAGCACGGTGATGTCCGGATCCTAATGCTCAACGGTGAAATTCTCGGCGCCATGCGTCGCAAGCCCGTGCCGGGCACCTTTAAAACCAATATTCATTGCGGGGGGTTGGCCTGCCGGCACGAGGTTACCCCGGCGGAGGAAAAGATTTGCATGGCCATCAAGGACCGCCTGATCAACGACGGCCTGTTTTTTGTGGGAATTGATCTGATTGGGGACAAACTGGTGGAGGTCAATTGTGTCAGCCCGGGTGGGATTCCAAGGATCAACCGGTTAAACGGGGTACAGCTGGAAATCCAGGTTATAGATTTTATTGAGCAAAGCGTCCACAACCTGGGAGCTCCGCAATAGTGTCGGCCGGCATCGCCATACGGAGACCGCCAGCGGGTGTCACGCGCCGCCTGCTGACCTTTGGATTGGTCATTTGCTTGCTGCTGACCGGCGGTCCGGCCTGCAGCCGCGAAAAGCAGACCGCGGCCCTGAAAATCGGCCTGGCCGAGGAGCCCCGCACCCTGAATGTGTGGCTGGCCAGTGATGCCAATTCCCAGAAAATTCTGGCCCAGATTTACCAACCACTGTACCGTCCGGAACCGGCCGCTCTCAAACTGGTGCCCTGGCTGGCGGAAAGCGAACCGGTTTTCGACCCCAAAACAGTTTCCTACACCGTTAAAATTCGCGCTGCCAAGTGGTCGGATGGCTCTGACCTCACAGCTGAGGATGTGGCTTTCACGGCCCGCTTGATCAAGGATTTCAAGATCCCCCGCTTCGCCGCCAAGTGGAGTTTCGTCACCCGCATCGAGACCCTCGGCCCGCGCACGGTCAGATACTATTTGAAGGCGCCTACCGCCATATTCTTGAGCCGGACCCTTACCGGTCCCATCGTCCAGAAAAAGGAGTGGGAGTCTGTCGCCCAGGCTGCCCGGCAGTTGGAGAAACCTTTGTCCGCCTTGCTGAATCACAAAATTGCGAAACCGGTCAGCAGCGGTCCTTTCATGCTGACCGAGTGGCGCCGCGGCGCCTACCTCCACCTGCAGCAAAACCCGTATTTTTTCGGCCGCAATTTGACCGTCGGCGGCCTGCAGCTCGGGCCCCACGTGGAAAAGCTGCTATTCAAGATTTACGGAACATCGGATGTTGCTATCCTGGCTTTGAAAAAGGGCGCCCTTGACATGTTCTGGCAGGGTATCCAGCCGGGCTATCTGGATGACCTGACCAAGGACCCCGCGATTCGTATTATCTCCAGCGCCAAGAGTGCCCTCTACTTCATGGGATTCAACCTGCGCAGAGGCCCGTTCAACGACCTGGCCCTCAGGCAGGCCGCCGCAGCCCTGATCGACCGGGATTTTATCCTGACCCGGGTCCTCCAGGGACACGGCCAAAAGATGTTCTCGGTCATCCCGGATGAGAATACTTTCTGGAGCTGTCCGGATGTCGACCACTATTGTGAGGGCCAGTCGCGGGAAGAGCGCATCCGGCAGGCATATGACATCCTTGCCCGCAATGGTTATACTTGGGAAGTCTCGCCCGTGGATACGTCCGGGCAGGTGCAGGCCGCCAGGGGGCTACGGCTGCCGGATGGCGCGCAGATGCAGCGTTTTACCATTTTGACACCCCCAGCGGACTATGATCCCCATCGTGCCATGAGCGGGCTGATTATCCAAGAGTGGTTCCAGGAGTTGGGCATGCCGGCCTATGCCCGGCCCATGTCATTCGGCGCCCTGCTGCAGCAGGTGAAGGAGAGGCATGATTTCGACACCTTTATCCTCGGGTATGGAAAACTACCGATTGATCCCGATTACATCCGCAGCATGTTCTATTCCAAGTATGACCGTCCCCGGGGGTGGAACATGAGCGGCTATCGGAATCCGGAATTCGATCGATTGGCCAATGCCTCCCGCGAGGTCATTGATCCGGACAAGCGCCGCGAACTGGTCTGGGACATGCAACTTTTGATTTCCCGGGATCTGCCCTATCTCCCAATCTACAAACCGGCCTTGATAGAAGCGATCCGGGAGGACCGCTTTAACGGCTGGGTACCCATGCAGGACGGTATCGGCAATATCTGGTCCTTCTGCCGGCTCAGACCAACCGAGCTTGAAGAGTAACGCTGCCATGGAATTGAACAAATACATACTGCGCCGATTATTTGAAATCACGGTCATCTTTTTTGTAATTCTGACCGTCCTGTTTCTCCTGTTTCGCCTGGCGCCCGGCGATCCGGTCTCGCGCATGGTCGACCCGAGCATGACGGCCGAAGACGCCCGCCGCCTGGTTGAGCAGCTGGGGCTCGATCAGCCCCTGGGAACCCAGTACGTCATCTACTTGAAAGCTTTCTTCCGCGGTGACCTGGGCATCTCCTTTCACTACGGCGTGCCGGTCCTGGATATCATCGGTGAACGCCTGCCCAATACGATCCTCCTGTTTACCACATCTGTTATCCTGGCCGCCTTTACCGGTATTTTTTTCGGCAAAATCGCTTCCTGGCACAAGGGCAAAAAAATCGACTCCTGGCTGACCATCGGTGCCCTGGTCTGCCACACCCTGTTTTTACCGTGGCTGGCCCTGATCATTATCTGGCTTTTCGGATACCGCATCGGCTGGTTCCCGTTAAACGGGATCCTCTCTCCGGAAATATGGACCGATCCTGCCAACGGTATCATCGTGCGGGCGCTCGATGTCCTGCACCACATGGCGCTGCCGCTGCTGACCTTGTTTATCATTCATTTCGGCAGCTACCTGCTCGTCATGCGATCAAGCATGCTGGAAACGCTCAAAGAGGATTATATCATCACGGCGCGCGCCAAGGGGTTGGAAGAGAAAGTCATCCGTAATCACCATGCCGCCCCTAACGCGGCCCTGCCGGTGGTCACCAGCGTGGCCCTCAGCCTGGCCTTTTCGATCAACGGGGGTGCCTTGACGGAGACGGTTTTCTCATGGCCCGGCATCGGCCGGGAACTGGTATTCGCGGTCAGCAACAACGACTATCCGCTGGCCCTGGCATCATTTTTACTGATTGCCATCGTGGTCCTGCTGGCCAACCTGCTGGTGGATATCCTGTACGCATGGCTGGATCCACGGATTAGATATTGAAGGAACCGGAATGACCCTGCCAGATCACCCCAAAATCGCTGCCCGCCCGGCCGGACTCTCGGCACGCTACCACTGGGTCCAGCGATTTCACGAAGGATGGAACATCTTCCGGGAAAACCTGATCGGGCGCATCGGCCTTGCGCTGTTGGGCCTGTTTGGGCTGATGGCCCTGTGCAGCTTTATTCCCCCCCTGATCGATCCCATGTATCATCCCATGACCGGTGTGGACCCGGCCATCTCACACTCAACGGGCCCCAGTCTCAAACACTGGTTGGGCACCGATTTTATCGGACGGGATATTTTCTCCCAACTGCTCGCCGGGGCCCGGATCGCCTTCATGGTGGGCCTTTCCTCCGCATTGATGAGCATTATCTTAGGAACGACTATCGGTATGATTGCCGGATACGCCGGCCGCATCGTCGACACGCTGCTCATGCGTCTGGCCGATATGATTATGGTGATGCCGACCTTGCTCGTGGTTCTGATCCTGGCTTCACTTTTTGGGCAGCTCAGTATCTGGACGATTGTGCTGTTGATTGCCCTGTTTCGCTAGCCGGGCGTGTCGCGGGTCATCCGGGCCCAAACGCTCACGTTGAAACAAAGACCGTTCATCGAGGCCGCGCGGGTGGCCGGAGCGTCACACGCGCGAATCATTTTCCGCCATATCATGCCCAACGTGCTGCCGTTGTCGCTGCTTTACATGACGTTCCGGGTGACCTCCGCCATCATTATCGAGGCTGCCTTGGCCTTTCTTGGCTTTGGTGATCCTGGAACCGTCAGCTGGGGCATGATGCTGCAGTGGGTCTGGAAAACCGGACACATGTTTCAAGCCCCCTACTGGCTGTTGCCACCGGGAATCTGCATCTCTCTGTTAACCCTTTCATTTTTCATGCTGGGCCGGGCTATGGATGAAGTCCTTGACCCACGCCTGCGAAAAGAGGATAGCACGCGCTGATATGAGCCTGCTGGAAGTCCGGAATCTGAGCATCACCTATCAAACCCGCGGGGGGCCCTTGCGGGCCGTTGAAGATATTTCCTTTTCTTTGGACGAAGGCAAGACCCTGGGGTTTGTAGGTGAATCCGGGTGTGGTAAATCCACCATCGGACTGGCCCTAATGGGCCTGCTACCACCCAACGCAACGGTTACCGCCGGCAGCGTCAACTTTAATGGACACGACCTGCTCGGCCTGTCGGAAGCGGGCTTTAGGCAGGTGCGCTGGCAGAAAATTGCCATGATTTTTCAAGCCGCCATGAATGCCCTGAATCCGGTACACCGGGTGGCGGACCAGGTCGCTGAAGCTATTTTAGCCCACACCCCGGGGGTTTCCAAAGCGGACGCCCTGGACCAGGTCCGCGAATTGTTCGACCTGGTGGAAATTCCGGCCAAGCGGATGAACGACTACCCGCACCAGTACAGCGGTGGTATGAAGCAGCGAGCCGTCATTGCCATGGCCCTGGCCTGCCGGCCGGAGTTAATCATCGCCGATGAACCCACTACCGCCCTGGACGTCATTGTCCAGGCCCAGATCCTGGATGAAATCAAAGCTATCCAGAAAGAGTTGAATCTGGGCATCCTGTTCATCTCCCATGACATCTCTGTTGTTGCGGATGTGTGTGATCACATCGGGGTCATGTATGCCGGCCAGATCGTCGAATACGGGCACCGCCGGGAGGTGTTCGAATCTCCCGGGCACCCCTATACCCAGGAACTGGTGGGCTCGCATCAAGCGTTGATGGAAGCCCAGTGTCAAGCGCAGAGCACCCCGGCCGCCGCTCCCAATCTTTTAAGTCCACCGCCGGGATGCCGCTATTGTACGCGCTGCCCGGAGGGTAGCGACTCCTGCCGGGTCGAGACACCGCAATGGATAGAGCTTACCGACAATCACCGTATCTTCTGTTGCCACCAAAACCCGGATGAGTAAACAACCATGGAAACCTGTCCGCTACCCATCATAGAACTAACCGCGATCACGAAACGCTATCGATCCAAGGCGTCCTTGTTCGGGCGGGCCGGCCAGCCCATCGTGGCCCTGCAGGAGTTTTCACTGGACGTGTGCGCCGGTGAAATCGTTGGTCTGGTGGGCGAAAGCGGCAGCGGAAAATCAACCATCGGTCGACTGATCGTCAAGCTTGAAGACCCGGATGCCGGTCACATCCATCTCAACGGTGAAGATACGCTCGCGCTGAAAGGAAAGGCGCTGTCCCGTTTCAGACAAACCGTACAGATGATATTCCAGGATCCGTACCAATCCCTGAATCCCCATCTTTCTATTTACGATGCTGTCGCCGAGCCCTTGGTTATTCATGGCGACGGCGACCCGGCTGATAGAAAGCAGATCGTTTGCGAAACTCTGGCCTTTGCCGGCCTGACACCCCCGGAGGAATATCTCAGCCGTTACCCGCACCAGCTCAGCGGCGGGCAGCGCCAGCGGGTGGCCATAGCCCGGGCCATGGTATTGAAGCCGGCTTTCATCGTGGCCGATGAGCCGACATCCATGCTGGATGCCAGCATCTCGTTCCAGATTTTCAACCTCTTGCTGGAAGTGCGTCGCAAAATGGACGTCGCCATCCTGTTCATCACCCACTCGATTTCCGCCGCGCGCTACCTGTGCGACCGGATTGCGGTTATCTACCGGGGCCACCTCATGGAGACCGGTCCTGCCGACCGGGTCATCGGCAACCCTCTGCACCCCTATACCAAGGCCTTGATCGACGCCCAGCCAGGATTTGGGGGCACGCCGGCAAAACGGTACGGCACCCTGCTGACAGCTGAACGCGATCCGGTATCCGGTGAACACTGCCCTTTTTACAGCCGTTGCAGCCAGGCTGTTGAGGAAACCTGCGCGGCTTCCGCCCCGCTGCTCAAACATGGTGAGTCCGACCACCTTGCAGCCTGTTTTTATTCATGATAAAAGCAGTTAAGTAATCATCTTGCAGACATATTCATCAAGCATAAACGTTTTAACCGGCGGAATCGTGGCTACGCGCTATTCCCCGGGCATCCTGCAAGGCACCGCCGATCCATAAGCGGAAACAATAAAAGGAGCGACAGATGGGAAGATTTGAGCGCATTGGCGAATTGATGGCGGAGCGCGGCCCGGAAATGGTTATGTCCCTGCTGGTCTTGGTTGTCGGTTTGGTGTTGGTCAGATGGATCATTCGGGTCATACGCAACGCATTGCTCAAAGTAACCAATCGGGTAACCCTGGTTTCGGTGGTCTGCAATATTCTCATGGTGTTGCTGCTGGCAGTGGTTATCATTTCGGCATCCCTGGAAGCCGGCCTGGAGCCGGGTCCGGTCATCTCCTTCCTGACCTTTGTCTGCCTTGGTGCGGTTGGCATTATCATTCTCTTTCGCCCGCTGATCCCCACCCTGCCCTTCAAGGTCGGCAACGTCGTAAAAGCCGGTAACCTGCTGGGCCGGATCGAAGCGACCACCATCCTGAATACCCGGTTGAAAACATTCGACGGTAAAACCTTTTTTGTGCCCAACCGCAAGATTCTCGATGATATCGTCATCAACTACCACTTTACCCAGACCAGACGGGTGAAAATTGATGTGAACCTTCGCTATGACCAGGATTTGATGAAGGCCAAGCGGTTGCTGGAAGAAATCATGATTGCCGACCCCCGGGTGAAGGCCAAGCCGGCCCCGGTGGTCTATGTTCTGAATTTGTCGCGGCACTGCGTGGAACTTGGCGCCCGCTGCTGGGTCGACAACCCTAAATACTGGGTGACCCGCTGCGATCTGCTGGAAAAAACCAAGCTGGGATTCGATAATGCCGGTCTCGCTTTCGCTTTCCGGCAACTGGATGTACACCATTACGGCACCGGGTCCGGCGTCCTTTCGGTAAACGCCCCTCTCGAAGCGGAGGAAGGCTTTGCCCTGGCGGAGGATGAAGACCTGTCTTAGCAAAGGAGCACCCAATGCAGGTATCTGAAGGATTGCAAATCATCAACGAAGGTTGGATCCGGAAACCCAAGGGCTTTCGGGTCAAATGTGAACGCCTGGTTGACGGCCGGAGGGTAACCGCTATCTCACCTCCGGAAGATGCGGCTCCCCTGGACTCCGATGTCACGGCCTGGCGCTATGCCCGCAAACTGTTCTGGGCCACTCGGTCGGAAGATCCCGAGATCCAGGAAGGCGAATTGGTCAATATTCACGTCATCGACGATCAGGGGGAGGCCGTCAAATTTTACGCCACCGGTGAATACAATGTATTAAATAGCAAGTAGCTGCCCCTACCCGGCTATCCCACCACTGGCCGGGTCAAAGCGCTGATCGACAACGCACAACCCCCCTTGGCAACCGCCCCTTCGCCAGACAACCCATTGGGGTCCCCGGCGGCTTCTGTCACTCGCTACCGCAGGTCTACGGGACGACACATCCTTGACATTGCATGATAAGGACGTAAATTTCTACAGATCACGGCTCCGGCAGACGCACTGCCGGGAGCGGGTATTTTGTTAAATTCAATTAGAGGCTGTAATGACCAGTGAATCTGTAACCCGAATTCGGGTGGCCGCAATCCTGGTGCTGGCAGCCGGACTGCTCCTGTCCGGGTGCACGGCAGACTACGGGCGCCTCAAGACAAACGCAAAGTGGACAGAAGCGTTTACAAAGCAGCTGGAGCTACCGGACTACAACTACTATTACTGCGGCAGAGAAAACTTGCCCTATGCAGTGGTTGGTATCGATCCGCGGTACACGTTCGAAGACCGGTTCTGGCATAAAATCGAAAGCAAAGCGGATGTGTACCGGCGGGCAGCTGGGGTCCTGGTCTGGAATGACAATTGGTCGCGAGGTGCCGATATCCTGGACCCCGACGGCAACCGGGTCGGCATCTGGTTCTCGTATTACCGCAATACGACCGTCAAGATGGGACCGGGCAATACCGTTGCGGTCTTCAATCCTTACCAGGCAAGCCCCTGGGCCAATTACATGGACAACGACCAACTGCCTTGATCCCGAGCCCGACGGCTTTCGTCCATCTGGGGTCAAAGAGATCATCGCTCACATATGAGTCACTTGGCTCAGCCGGGATGCGATCATCACCCCGCCGATTTGGTGGCGGAATGCTTCCAAACAACTTTATATAGCAACCTTCCAGGTCATAGCATCAATGCCGAAGAGCTGCATTGCTCTATGGGCCGAAACTTGACATAGCCTGGGCAAGACCTCATTTTTGGCATGTTTCGAAAAGTGTCTGGCTTTAATAGCACACTGCATAAGGGGTGACTGAATTGAATATACCTGAAAATTATCGTTCCATGGTGATTGCCGCGGCAATCATGCTACTGTTGAGCCTGTCCGGATGCATGCAGCGCTACGGCAGCCTCAAGACAAACCCGGATTTGACGGAGGCGTTTAAAAATCAACTGGATCTGCCGGATTACAATTACTATTACTGCGGTCGGGCCAGTCGTCCCTATGCAGTGGTGGGCATCGATCGGCAGTATGAATTCCATGGCAAATCCTGGCTCAAAATAGAAACCAAGGACGATGTATACAAAAAGGCTGCCGCCATCCTGACCTGGAATCGAGACTGGTCAAAAGGGTCGGACGTTCTGGACCCTGCCGGAAAGAAGATCGGTATCTGGTTTTCCTACTACCGGTCAACGGGTGTAGAGGTCGGGCCTGAAAATAAAGTATCCGTGTATAACCCTTACCGTACAAGCGATGATCTGCGAGATACCCAGAACAGTCCGGGCCCCTGAAGGCACCCCCGGGCCACAAACACCTGCATGTAGACATGGGCGCTTTCAATTCGCAGGGCGGCCATCGATTTGAATTTCAGTGAATCACTGGGTGCTGTGATTTTGTTCAGGATTTAAAAAGCCCCCCAATAAATGCCCATAGGTCTGAGCTTGGGCAGCCGGCATCTGGCCTATAAACCTGCCTGGTATGCCTTTAAGAGCCAGATGAACACGGCCTGTCCTGTCAATACCGATTTGGATCGTGTCTTAGCGCCCCTTTGCTAGACTTGTCTTTCGGATTTTCCCCACTGTCTTCAAAATTATGCCATTGATGATTTTAGTGGCCCAATCTTTGCGTTGGACGGTCAATCTCGGCACGAAGTGACGTTTTTCAAGCCGGCAGGCGCAACCTTTAGCGCTGTCCTCGCAATACTTGGGTATATACCACGATGGGCATTAGCTGCGCTGACACCTCCGGTAGGAACCTCACGGCCGCCGCACCTTGAACCAAATTCCTATTTTTGAGATGGCCTCGCATAGAAATCTAAGCATAATTGATTCTAAAACGAACCGGCGGCACAAATATATTCTTAAGTTTAATGTATTGGGGACGATTTATAGGGTGGGAGCTCGGGCAACGATGCACAAAAAAGATAACGCAATCGAAATAGGCAATGTCGCCGCCACCGCCGCACAGGGCCGGCCGAAAAAGAATTGTGTGATATGGTCCAGGTAAATATCGTCGCAGGATTTCCCCAGGGAAAAGCCCTCGACCTGACTGAAGCAGCCTTAATTGAAAGCTACGTTGAAAAAGCTTGCCCAAAATTAAAAAATAGGCGAAAACCTGAGACGCCTAACGCGACTTATGACCCCAAACGCCGTTTGATTGTGAAACGGCGTTTGTCCGTTGAGTGCGCAAAACCAGGACTATTAACCAGATCATAACCTTGCGAAACACCGGAAAGTAAATATGAGCTTAACAAAATCTGAATTACTGAGTACCCATTTTAAAAAGACCGCCACCGCAGATATCGGTAAAGTCTCTATGGATGCGGATATGCTCAACCTTTTGCTGGCCATCGATGCCCGTTTACCCCTGTCTCAGGTTGCCGAAAAGGCCGGCCTCAGTCTTGAGAAACTGCCGGCTACCGCCGTCAAACTCATCAAACTCAAGCTTATCCAGCCTGCAAATCGCAAAGCGCCGGCCGTGGGTGCGGCGTTTATCCAAGGCCTGAAAGCCAACATGATAAAGGCGGTGGGACCCTTCGGAGAATTCATCATCCAGGATGCCCTGGCCGACACCGGGTATAGTGAAAACGATATACCCATTAATATGGCTGCGGACATCATTTTGCAGCTATCCGAGGAAATTCCCGACGAAGAGGCCCGGCAACATTTTAAAGAGGAAATGATCAAACTGGTGTCATAAAATATGACGGCTCAGCACGGCGGGAGTTGTGTTCACATCCGCGAAACCTGCCAATCTGCGCTTTCAGCATTCAAATTCATAATTCTATATCCGGCGCGGTTTCCCCGGTGGTTTCTGCGCCAGCACAGCAAAGGAGACATTGTGAAGATAACTTGCGGAAAATGTGAAAAAGAATACAAAATTGACGAGTCAAAGCTAAGAAAAGAGAAAACCGGCCTGGTCTGCAAAGCCTGTGGGAATACGATCTGGGTTACCAAACCCGGCTACACTGCTCCGGTTGAACCTGCCCCGGCAGGGCCGACCGCAGTAACGCCCGAGACTCCCAAACCGGTGGCGGCGTTGAAAGATGTGGAGACCCGGAAAGTCCGGTTTGGTCTGCTGCGCAAGGTAATCCTGGCCATGTTGGTTGTCAGTATTATTCCGTTCGGGTTGTTTCTGGGGATGACTTTTCAGGATACCCGGGAAAGAATCCGCTCGGATTCAGAACTTTTAATGGCTCAGACCGCTGATGGCCTTGCGCGTCACGTGGACGAATGGATTGACAAGAATGTCCGTATGTTGAAAGTGGCCGCGCAACTCACCGATATGACCACCATGAATCCTACCGCGCAGGAAAAGGTGCTGAAAAGCATTCAGGCCGAGTACCCTTTCATGTATCTGGTATTCACGCTGGACGCCAAGGGCATGAACATCGCCAGAAGCGATGGCAAAAAGCTGAAAAATTATTCTGATCGTCAGTATTACAAAGGGGTCTCCCAGGGTAAAGCCCTGACCTGGCAGACCCTGATCGGTAAAACCTCGAAGAAACCAGCCCTGGTGCTCGCCGTGCCGATTAAAAGAAATGGCCAAACCGTGGGCGTCTTGGCGTCGGCCATGACCACGGATGCCATCTCCAAACAGGTCGCCAACTGGAAAAGGGGAGAAACCGGATACGCTTTCCTGATTGATGAAACCGGGAAAGTGGTCGCACACCAGGTGCGTAAATACGTGACAGCCCAAGTAAACTTCAACAGCAACCCGCTCATAACGGAATTTAAGCGCAGTCCCACTGGGGGTGCAATCACCTTCTCAGACAGCGAGGGTGTGAACCAGCAAGGTGTCGCCAAACGCAATAAGATGGGCTGGATTCTGGCCGTCCAGCAGGCGGAAGATGAAGTTTTTGCCGCCCATAAACGCAGTGAAAAAATCGCTACCTATCTGCTTGTCGGGACCCTCGTCCTGATTGTTGCCATTGCCCTGCTGCTGGCCCGTAATCTGGTCAAACCCATCAAGGAGTTGACCGGTATTACAACCCGCATGAGCATGGGGGAACTTGATATTAATTTCGATATCAAATCAAAAGATGAAATTGGACAATTGGCCGGTGCCATCAAGCTGCTACAAACCAGCTTGAGCATGGCCATGCAGCGGCTGCGCCAAAAAAGCCAGCGCCGCGCTGCCTGACATAAGCCCCCAGACCCCATCTGAACACAAGCGGTACCCTGGTTGTATGATCTTTCCCAGGGTGCCGCTTTTTATTTTCAACAGGGCGTGGCCGCAGGCTAAAAAAAGCAGGGTCGGCTGCATTTACGCGCAAATAGAGGATGGTGTATGGTAGACGGGTAAAACGCCACATAGCTCACAAACGTCTTTTTGTCTGAACCTGTATACACCATTTGACAGGTCTGGCCTTTTCAGGCATAGTTATAGACAACCTTTTATAATTACTGTCAAATTTAACTTCTTTGCCAGCCTGGGTAGGTGCTCATGAAGAAAATTATCGAATGCGTCCCCAATTTCTCTGAAGGCCGGGATGAGACTATCATCCAGGCGATCACGACGGCCATCCGTAATACCCCCGGCTGCTCGCTGCTGGATGTAGACCCGGGTAAATCAACCAACCGAACGGTTTATACCTTTGTCGGTTCACCCGAAGCTGTCGTGGCCGGTGCCCTGAATGCGGCCGCCGTCGCCCGGGAACGGATCGATATGCGCCGGCATGCCGGGGAGCATCCCCGCCTGGGTGCCCTAGATGTGTGTCCATTTATCCCGGTAACCGGCGTTACCATGGACGAATGCGTGGCCGCGGCCCGGGAATTCGCTCAACAGGCGGCCGATCGACTGGATATCCCGCTCTTCCTGTACGAAGAGGCAGCTACCCAGATTCACCGGAAAACCCTGCCCCAGATTCGGGAGGGGGAGTACGAAGGGCTGGCGGAGCGGTTGAAAAAACCGGAGTGGCAACCAGATTTCGGACCGGCCGAGTTCATACCGGAATGGGGCGCAACCGTCACCGGCGCACGATTCTTCCTGATTGCCTACAATGTTAATATACTTGGCACCAGCAACCAGGCCCATCGCATTGCTCTGAACTTGAGGGAAGCCGGCCGGGGCCCAGATGAACCCGGTCGACTGCCGGCGGTCAAGGGCATGGGCTGGTTCGTGGATGAATACAACCTGGCCCAGGTAACGGTGAATCTGTCCAATTACCGGGTAACCCCCATCCACCAGCTTTTCGAAGAGGTGAAAAAGGAGGCGGCCGCACTTAAAGTCGGTGTGGCTGGATCGGAAATTGTGGGGTTGGTACCGCTGGACGCCATGTTGATGGCGGCGGAATACTACATTGCCAAGGAAAATCTTTTTATTCTGGACGAAGACCAGAAAATACGCCTGGTCATCGAGCGTCTCGGGCTGAATGCGGCGTCACCGTTTAACCCCAATGAAAAAATAATCGAATACCGGGTGGCCTCAGATCCGGAGGCACCCCTGGCTGAAATGACTTTAAAAGACTTCATCCGGGAGGTCGCCTCGCGCAGTTCCGCACCCGGGGGGGGCTCGGCGGCAGCTGCAATTGCCGCCATCGGAGCCGGACTCGGTGCGATGGTGTCCAAGCTCACCTACGGAGTGCGCAAGTTTGAAGCCGTCGACCAACAGATGCGTGCCATTATCCCCGTCCTGCATGACACCGTCGAACAGCTCATCCCCATGATCGATGCCGACACTAACGCATTCAACGACTATATGGAAGGGCTCCGGATGCCCAGGGAAACCGAACAGGAAAAAAAGGCCCGTTTCGAGAAAATGCAGCAAGGCCTGAAAACCGCTGTCCAGGTTCCCCTGGCAACCATGCGGACGGGAGATGCCGCCTGGGATGCCATGTGTGCAGTTGCCCGCCACGGAAACCCGGCATCGCGCTCTGATGTGGAAGTCGGCGCCCGCGCCCTGGAAACCGGCATCTGGGGCGCCTACCGGAATGTTGTCATCAACCTGGCCGGCATTAAGGATAGTGCGTATCAGGATAAAACCATGGCCGCTGCGGAAGCCCTGGTTGAACGGGCCGCTCAAAAATGTAACGAAGTGCTAAACATTCTCGCAGAAAGAGACTAAATCACCTTTCCGATCTCTTTTGGGTCCTAATTTCAAGCCCGGTAACCTGGAATCACTAAAAAGGAAATCGCATGCCCCGGCACCGGCAGATCTGTGGGATTGAACTGCAGGACCTTATCGTCCGCATAGAAGAATTTCATGGATACCCAAGCCCGGGAATCCTCTTGGGCAGCTGCATGCTCGATGCAGCCCTGGGCACGTTGCCTCCCACTGCCTATCTCAATGTTGTCTCCGAAACCGTGGTCTGCCTCCCGGATGCTGTTCAATTGCTGACCCCCTGTACCATCGGCAACGGTTTCCTGCAGATTCTGGACTGGGGGAAGTTCGCCCTGACCGTCTACGACCGTAAATCCCTTCAAGGCGTCCGGGCCGGCCTGGACCACCCCGCCCTTTCTGCTTTCCCCCTGGTACACCAGTGGTTCGACCGGTCCGCGCGAACAGGTTCCAAACCGGAATTTGAAGCTTTGTCAGATGAAATTCTGGCGGCGGCCGGAGAGGTTATCGTGTGCCGGGAAGTGGCCGTACTGCAAGCACTTAAAGAAACGCAATCGATTCAAACAGGCGTTTGTCCGGATTGCGGAGAATCCTATGCCCGCCGCCTGGGAGACAGGTGCCCTGCCTGTGCCGGCAGACCCTATTGCACTGTCCGGGAGAAGTAGTTAGCGCGCCCTGTTTACGCGCATCCCGAATGCCGACCGCCGAGTGTATCAGCAAGTATTTGTGGACAGCGGCTGTCGAAGCAGCCGGGCTGTCTCCAGATCAGCCGGGGTGTTGACATTGAAAAAAGAAACGAGCTGCGGGTCCACGGCCTCGAAATGGCAATAGTCGATGGGCTTGACGCGCACGCGCGCATAGAGACGGTCAACTTTTACTTCGCCCTTGGCAAGGAGTTCTTCAATAACGGCCGCGCAGCGACGAGAATAAAGGGCACACAGAGGCTGGAAATAGGTCCCGGAAGCCGGCACGATGACGTCCGCTTCAGGCTCCAGTTCGGCCAGCAGACGCGCTACGACCGCTTCTTGCAGCAGGGGGGTATCGCAGCTGGTGACCAGGGCATAGTCCCCCGGCATGCTCAACAATCCAGCGTGGATACCGGTGAGCGGACTACGCACAGACAAACGGTCCGCCACGACTGTGGCCGGCCACTCGCGGTAAAGCTCGACTTGCCGGGTCACGATCAGGCAGTCATCCAAGTGAAGCCGCACCGTATCCAGAATACGGGTCAGAAAGCGGCGCCCCCCCAGACGCATAAAGGCTTTGTTGCGGCCCTGCATGCGCTTGTTCAAACCGCCGGCGAGAATCAAGGCGCTGCACGTTGGCGACTTCTCCATATCCGGTCCTCAGGACCAATCCCGGTTTAAAAGCTGTATGGTCACGTTCTGTTTTGCGGAAAACCCGTCAATGCCTTCAGGAATTAAGAGCAGGGCATCGGCAGCGGCCATACTTTTGAGCCGGCTGGCCGGCCGGCCATCCGGTTGAAACACCACCTGGGAACCCTCGCGCCGCAGCGTCCCAAATAGAACCTGGGTCCAGTCACGCTGCCCGGCAACCGGGGCTTGCAGGACAGCCGGCATCTCGGGTAGACCAGGTTTACGAATGCCGGCGAGTCGCTGCAGACCCGGCAGGGCCAGCTCTAAAAATGCCACCAGGTTGGAAGGCGGTCCACCCGGCAGGATAAACACCGGTTTCCCATCCAATGACCCGAATCCGATCGCTTTACCGGGCCCGAGCCTGACCCGGTGATATATCTTCTGCCATCCCAGATCGTCAAGGACCCGGGCCACAAGGTCCTTGTCCCCGGTCCAGGCGCCGCCGCTGGTGACCAGGGCATCACGGGTTTTTAGGATCGCCTGAATTTCGGTCCGCAAGTCGTCGGTACTGTCACGGCAGATTTCCAGGGCGGTATCAAATCCGAATTGCCGGCACCAACCGTTCAAGGTCAATAGGTTGCTGGCATACAGTTTACCGGCTGACAGCGGCTGCCCGGGCAGGAGCACTTCATCACCGGTGGCGACGAGAGCCACGGCCGGTTTTGGGTAAACAGTCACCCGCTGCCGGCCGCCGGCCGTCAGCAGACCGATCCGTCCGGGTGTCAGGCGCACGCCGGGGTCCAGCAGTAATTCCCCGGCCGCTGTATCACTGCCGCAGGGCAGAATGTTGCACCCCGCTTCGGTAAAGCGTCCGATGGTGATATGGTCTCCCGACCGGGAGATAAATTCTTCGGCCACAACGGTATCGGCGCCCGCCGGCAACCGGGCCCCGGTCAGTATTCGCCAAGCCGTGCCAGGCTCCAGAGAGCCTTGGGGGGGGTGTCCGGCAGCCACCGCTCCTACAACCGGTAGCGGAGTCGCTCCCGGACCGGTGGCTCGCTTACCATCTTGAGCCCGCAGGGCGTAGCCATCTTTCAGGGAAGTATTTACAGAAGGGCAATCCACCCGGGAAAGGTGCGGTTCAGCGGTCACGTGATCTTCACATTCAGTCACTGGCAGGCTCACCGGTAGGCCCGGCTGGATATGGGCCAGGGTCTCGCGCAATGCTCTAGCAAAACCAATATACTGTTTGGGCATATCAGCAGCCCTTGCCGAAGGGACAGTGGGGATACACGCAGGTTTCGCAATCCCGGCAAAGGCCGCCATGTCCTACGAAAGCCAGTTCCGGTTTGCCGATCTTCTCACCGGCAAGTATCCGGGGAAGCATCAGGTCTAGAACCGTGACCCGGTGATGCAGTCCACAGGCAGGCACCCCAAGCAGCGGGACGCCCCGGATATAGGCCACCAGGAACATTGCCCCGGGCAAGGCGGCCGCACCATAATTGAATTCCTCGGCCCCGGCCAATTGGATGCCTTTGCGGGTCACGTCATCCGGATCAACACTCATCCCGCCGCTGAGTAAAATCAGGTCGCACCCGTTTTCAAGGTGGGCCTCGATGGCCTGCTGGATCAGGTCGGTATCATCCGGCGCAAACGCCAGGCCCTGGACCCGGGATCCCAGGCTTTCGATCTTTTCCGTCAGGATGGGGGCAAAACGGTCTTCGATCAATCCGTGGTAGACTTCATTGCCGGTTACGATAAGCCCCACCGCCGCTTCCTTGAGTTCCCGTACGGACACAACGCCGCCCTTGGACGTGGCAATAGCTGCCGCCCTTTCCACCGGGGCCCGCTTCATGACCAGCGGAATCGCGCGGGTGGCCGCCACCAATTCACCCTGTTTCACCAGGGTGTGGCTGTGCAGCGTAGCGCACATGACTTCGTCCACCAGGTTGAAAGCAGCCAGGGCAGCGGTATCCACAGTCAGCAGTCCGTCGTGGGAAGCGTGGAGGCCGATCTTACCTTCGCGGGGAGCATCTTCCCAGGCAATGCCTTCTCCCGAAAGTGCGCGCGCCATAATCGCCGCTGCTTCATTCTCGTGGATTTCGTCTTCTTCGAGATCGATAAGGTAGAGGTGATTCTTGCCCAGTTTCTGCAAGTGGCAGATGTCTTCGTCGCAGACCGTATGACCTTTCTGAAAAGCGGCCCCTTTAAACTCTCCGGGCCGGATCTCAGTGATATCATGGGCCAGGTTGGTTCCGACGGCATCCTCAACATTAATCTTTTTCAGCACGGTCTCAACTCCTTCAGTATTCGTTTTGCAAATTTCGTTTAGTGATTCGGGGCGCGCTCCTCCCCGGCGGGTACCCACTGCATATCCGGCCACGTCACCTCCCGGGCATCCGTGAAATAGGCCTGGTCGGTACAGGGTTTACACAGCACCTGGCCATCGACGAGGACTTCGCGTGAATCACGCACTACCTGGCCGCAATTGCTGCAGGTGATCTTTTTATGGGTCGGTCCCGGCAGGTCGCATTCGTCCAGCCGTACGGTAACAGCCTGCACCTTGAAGAGCACACAGTCGGGCATGCGCTTGTAGGCCGCCAACTGCTGCTCGGATTTGCCTTCTATTTCCGGAGCGTATTGAGCCGCCAGGTCCCGGGCCTCCTCGGTCGACACAATCCGATAGGCCGCCCGGGATTCGAGATTCAGAAACGTAGCCGCCATGATACCGTAATCCATGAACTTCAAACTGCGGCGCCCCAGCCGGACACCGGTCACATGGGCGACCGCATCGGCGGTACAGCGGTCCATCTCTACGTATACCAGCAGTTTTTTAATCTGATCATGGCGCGTGGGTTCGTCCAGCCCGATAAGCCGGCAGCCGAGCATGGCCATGCGGACCCCTACCACCTGCCCCGGGCAGAGATGCCCGTGGGCCCGGGCGGATGCTTCCAGCAGTACTTCAAACGTCTCCATAGACTCCCTTGGTCATCACCGCCGCAGCGATTGATCAGTGGTTCCCGTCAGCCGGCCACCGGCTGGACAAGATGTTTTTCATCTCCGCGAACAACCTTATGTTAACCTTAACATAAGGTTGTATGTAATTGCTTTACCCTAAAACAAATGCGAAAACAAGGCGTTTTTCACGAGGCAATTAGACCGGGAAAATCTTCCGGATACGCACCGCCCCTGACAATATTCCCCGCAAAACGCGCGCGAAGTTGCCATCTGCCGGTGTTGGTGCTACGTTGCCCGTATGGTTAAACTGGAACTCAGATCCAGCCACTGGATTGTGGATCAGGACAACAACATCATCTTCGGTAAAGGCCGCATGGAGATCCTTGAAACCATTGACCGGACCGGTTCGATTAATCAGACGGCCAAAGCTTTGCACATGTCCTATAAAACCGTCTGGAGCAAAATAAAATCCACTGAAAAGCACCTGCAGGTCAAGGTCGTCCATTCGGACAAAAAGACCGGTACCTGCTTGACACCGGAGGGCCGGGACCTGGTCAAAACGTTTGCGAAACTACGCAGCCAATGCCTGGCTGCCGATGATCGGATTTTCAAACGATTTTTTTAGGCAGGAACGCGCCGGCTGGGCACGATCAAGCTACTGGATGCCTCCGGGGCCGGCACCTCTTCTCAGCCCTAGTCTCCCACCTTTTCATAGGCAATCATTGCCACGGGAATAATACCACATTGTGGCAGTAATTTTTTGACCTAAGTCAATTTATTTTACAGACTTTGCCTGTATATATTTTCTTAATTGTTGACAGTGTCTGAACGCAGTTCATTCAGGGCCAGCAGCAATTGTTTCCGGAATCACCATTTAACCCCATCCCCACCCACTCAGAAGGAGTTTTCATGCCGATTTTCAGCTACCTGGCCTACCCGGAAAAGGGAGAGAAGGAAACCCTATTGAAGGATCTGACAGCCCTGGAACACTGTGAAGTGACCCCGGCTGAAAATGAAGAGGTGCTTCTACTGGTCACCGACACACCGAACGATGATACCGAAAAAGCCCTGCAAAAGAGGCTTAAAAGACTAAAATCATTACAATCCCTTGGCATGACCTTTGGCCATGGGGACGCGTAAACAGTGGTGCTATGAAAAAGGAGTGGCAGATGACAATTTCGAGAAGATCGTTCATTAAGTCCATGGCCTTGAACAGCGCGGCGGCTGCGGCCACCTCGTTGTTCCCGGGAATCAGTTTCGGGGCGTGGAAGGGTACGGACATGCCCGCCGGCTCGATACAGTGGAAAAAAACCCCCTGTCGTTTCTGCGGTACGGGCTGCGGCCTGCTGGCCGGCGTAACCGGGGACCGCGCCGTGGCTGTGAAAGGAGATCCCAACTGCAGCGTCAACAAGGGGCTATGTTGTGTCAAGGGATATCATTCGGTCCAGATTCTCTATGGCGAGGATCGGTTCCAGGACGCCCTGGTGCGCAAAAATGGCAAAATGGTCAAAGTCCCGGTCCAGGAAGCCCTGGATCTGGTGGCCCAGAAGATGAAAGCGACCATCAAAAACCACGGTAAGGATGCCGTGGCCATGTACGGCAGCGGGCAATGGTCCATTGCTGATGGTTATGCCGCCGCCAAATTATTCAAGGGCTGCATCGGTACCAACAATCTCGAGGCCAACGCCCGCCTCTGTATGGCCAGTGCCGTTACCGGTTTTATAACCAGTTTCGGTATGGACGAACCTATGGGCTGTTACGATGACATCGACCATGCCGATGTTTTTGTCACCTGGGGCAACAACATGTCCGAGATGCATCCGGTGCTCTTCTCACGCATGCTGGCCAACCGCAAGTCTAAAGGCCACGTTAAAATCATCGATTTCGCCACTCGCACCACCCGCACCAGCCAGGCCTCCGACAAATCGATCCTGTTCAAACCGCAGACGGACCTGGCTGTGGCCAATTCCATCTGTTACGAGATTATCCGCAATGGGTGGGTGAATTGGGATTTTGTCAAGCAGCATGTCTCCTTCCACAAAGGTAAAACCAATATTGGCTACGGCACCCAGGATCATTTCAAGTTCAAAGATAAAGGTGTAACGGTCGACTTTAACGCCTACCAGACCTTCCTGGAGGATTACACGCCCGAAAAGGTTGAAAAACTGTCCGGCGTACCGGCCAAGGATATAAAATACCTGGCCGCGCTCTACGGCGATCCGGACAAGAAGGTAACGTCGTTTTGGTGTATGGGCATGAACCAGCACACCCGGGGCACCTGGATCAACAACCTGGTCTATAACATCCATCTGCTCACGGGCAAAATCTCGACCCCGGGCAACAGTCCCTTCTCTCTGACCGGCCAACCCAGTGCCTGCGGAACCGTCCGCGAAGTGGGCACCCTGACCCACAAATTGCCCCATGGGGTGGTCATGAAGGAAAAAGCCCGTAAACTGGCGGCCAAGATCTGGGATGTGCCGGTAGAGAACATCGATCCCAAGCCCTCTTACCATACCGTGGAGATGTTCCGTGCCCTGGACCGGGGCGACATCCGCTTTATGTGGATCCAGGTGACCAATCCAATGGTGACCATGCCCAACCTGCGCCGGTACCGTAACGGCGCCGAAAAGGACGACCGTTTCGTGGTGGTATCCGAAATCTACCCCACCCCGACCTCGGATGTCGCCGATGTCATTCTTCCTTCCGCCCTCTGGATCGAACGGGAAGGCTTTTTCGGCAACTCCGAGCGGCGCACCCAGCACAACGAACAGATTGTGCCCATGCCGGGCAACACCATGTGCAACACCTGGCAGATTATCGAGGTGGCTCGCCGTCTGGGCTTCCAGAAGCAGTTCCCCTGGAGCCGCGAGACCTACATCGAAGACATCTGGAACGAATATATCCAATTCCACGACAGCCCGAAGCATCGCATGGCGCCCTACAAGGTGCTGAAAGCCCGGTCCGGCGTCCAGTGGCCGTTTGTTGAAGGGCTGGAAACCAAGTGGCGCTTCAACGCCAAGTACGACCCGGCTGCCCAAGGCAAGGATTTTGATTTTTACGGCAAAAAGGACCACCGGGCCTGGATCTGGCTGCGGCCCTATGAACCACCGGCCGAATCACCTGACGGCGACTTTCCGTTCTGGCTGAACACCGGCCGGGTGCTGGAGCACTGGCACACCGGCTCCATGACCCGCCGGGTCCCGATTCTGCACAAGTCCATGCCGGCCTCATACGTGGAAATCAATGCTGCCGATGCCGCTGAACTCGGCATCACCAACGGCAGCAAGGTCAAGGTTTCCTCCCGGCGCGGATCGGTTGAGATGACCGCCAGCATCGACGGTCGGGGCCGACCGCCCCGGGGAATGGTATTCGTACCGTTCTTTGATGAGAGCCTCTTGATAAATGAAGTCACACTGGATGCGTTCTGTCCCATTTCCAAGCAGCCGGACTATAAAAAATGCGCCGTAAAACTGGAGAGAGCATAATGGATACGCCCAAAAAAGACCCCAAGATCGGCAAGGTTTTTCTAGGTTTTGCAGCTGTCTGCATCCTGCTGTTGCCGCTGGTCGTCTTTTCAGCTTTCTCATCTGAAGCCGAAAAGCCGGCGCCGACGACCATCACACCACCGGATGGCAACTTCGACTACCGGGGCGGAACCATCTTTGAAAATTATGACCGGATCTCACAGGAATACCTGGGCGGCACCTCCACGGAACGTACCCTGGAAGAATATTATGCCCGCCGACAGTACCTGGGATCACCGCCGTTTATCCCCCATAAAATCGAAAAGGCCGAAAATCCGCAGTTGCAGTGCCTGACCTGCCACGCCAAGGGCGGCTGGACCGAAGAACTGAAACGGCATACCCCATTGACGCCGCATCCGGAACAGACGGCCTGCGAGCAGTGCCACGTCCCGATGACTGCGGAAAACCTGTTCGTGAAGCATAGCTGGATGAGCGCCGATCCGCCGCGCCTGGGACGTTCATATCTGCCCGGGGGGCCACCGCCCGTTCCCCACGCGCTGCAGATGCGGGAGAACTGTATCGCCTGTCATGTCGGACCGGGTGCGGTTGACGCAATCCGTGTGGATCACCCGTCCCGCGGCAACTGCCGGCAGTGCCACGTACCGGATACAGTTTCAGGCTTGTTTCAACGCAAATCCGCCAACTAACGGGTTAGGAATGCTATGAAAACACCAAAAGCAAAAATGGGTCTATATGCCCTGCTGCCTCTACTGGTCATCCTCTTCACCGCCTGGCAGGCATTTTCTGGACAGGGTGGCGTGGTCGCAACCTTTAAAAATGCCACAACCCCCGTAAACGATGCGGCCCGGATAGACGCGGTCATCGAAACGCCCACAAATTCGGTGATTGCCCAAATGCGTTACCAGGGTGGACTGTTCCGGGTTGAAAGCCGTAAAAATAAAATGGAACGCTTTCAATGCAGCCAGTGCCATAATAACAAAACCGTGACCGCCGCTCAGGCCTCCGCCATGGCCCATGGCGATATCAAGCTGGTCCACGGTGGTGAACAGAAACCACTGAATTGCTTTACCTGCCACAAGCAAGATGAGCGCGATTATCTGGTGACTGAAAAGGGATCCCGGATTGACATGGATCACAGCTACCAGATGTGCGGCCAGTGTCATTTCAGGCAGAAAAAGGACTGGATCGGTGGCGCCCACGGCAAAAGGGTCTCCAGTTGGGCCGGAACAAGGGTAGTAAAAAACTGTACCGCCTGTCACGATCCGCATTCGCCGCTTTTTAAAAAACGGTGGCCTAAAACCTACTCAATCCCGCTGAGCAAATAGGAAAAGATATGGATCCCTTTAAAAAACCAGCTTGCCGGCAAACGCAGGACGCCAACCTAAGTCAGGAAAAAGCCTGTGGACGCCGGACATTTCTGAAGACAGCCGCCAAGGCGGCCGCTCTGGGCAGTGCCGGCCTGGTTTCCGGTTGCGGCACGAGCATGTTCGGATCAAGGGAAGAAGCGTCTTTGCGGTTCAAGGAATATTTCAAGAAAAACTACCGTCTCATGACGCCAGAGGAAAAAGAGGAGACGGTCCGTCGCCTGGAGCGCCTGGCCAGGATTCAACAAGGTGTCAACGTCCAGATCAGCAGCCGGGAACCGGTGGAAGGCGTCTTGTTCGGCTATGCCTTTAATGTCACGCGCTGTGAAGGCTACATGGAATGCGTGGCGGCCTGCGTTAAGGAAAACAATCTCGATCGGCTCTCACAGACCCAGTATATCCGGATTTTCGAAATGGAACACGGCCAGATGTCGCCCGAGGCCGGGGACGGCAAGTTCTTCCATGAGGTCCCGGTAAAAGGGCATCACTACATGGGGGTGCAATGTTTCCACTGTCAAAATGCACCCTGTGTCAAGGCCTGCCCAACCAAAGCCACCTGGCAGGAACCGGACGGCATCGTGGTGGTCGACTATGACTGGTGTATCGGCTGCCGCTACTGTATTGCAGCCTGCCCCTACTACGGCCGCCGGTTCAACTGGAACGAACCGCAGGTCCCCCAAGAAGAGATTACCCGCAAGCAGCACTATCTCGGAAACCGTATGCGCCGTCGCGGCCAAATGGAGAAATGTACCTTTTGTGTCCAGCGCAGTCGGACCAGGAAAAACCCCGCCTGCGTCGAAGCCTGCCCCACCGGGGCGCGTGTGTTTGGGAACCTGCTGGACCCGAATAGCGAAATCCGGTTCGTCCTGGCAAACAAGAAGGTGTTCCGTTTCAAGGAAGACTTGGGAACAGACCCGAAATTCTGGTATTTCATCGACTAGGAGCTTAGGAGATACACCATGGAGAAACAATCTCCCGTCAGGGAGCTGACGCTGTTTGTAAAAGATGTGGTCCAATGGAGCCTGTCGGGCGGCCTGGGTTACCAGATATATCTTTGTTGTCTGGCGGCCCTGATGGTCCTGGGCGTCTATGCCTATTTTGTGCAGTTCAGCGTAGGCCTGGCCGCAACCAATATGTCTGATATCGTCAGCTGGGGTTTTTACATTTCCAATTTTACCTTTCTGGTGGGGGTGGCCGCGGCCGCGGTCATGATTATCCTGCCATCCTATATATTCAAGGACAAGGATCTCCACAAAGTCGTCATTATCGGTGAGGTTGTGGCCATCGGGGCCCTGGTCATGTGCCTGATGTTTGTTTTCGTCGATCTCGGAGGGCCCCTGCAAGCCTGGCATATGATCCCCGTGATCGGCCTGTTCAACTGGCCGACCTCCCTGCTCACCTGGGATGTGGTCGTCCTGAACGGCTATCTGGTCTTGAACCTCATGGTTCCGGCCTACATCCTGTTTTGCCACTACCACAAGCGTAAACCGGATGAACGCAAATACCGTCCCTTTGTTTTTCTGTCAATATTCTGGGCCTTCGGCATTCACCTGGTAACGGCCTTTTTGTACCAGGGCTTACCCGCCCGACCTTTCTGGAACAACCCCCTGATGGGGCCGCGCTTTCTGGCCTCGGCCTTTGCCGCCGGCCCGGCCCTGATTACGGTGGTCCTGGTGATCATTACCCGAGCGACCACGTTTAAGATAGACTCGCAAGTATTCATAAAACTCAAGCGGATTATCGTTATTTCCGCCATCATCAACCTGATCATGCTCTTTTCGGAAATATTCAAGGAATTCTACTTCCCCACCCACCACAGCCTGCCGGCTGAATATCTCTATTTCGGCCTGGACGGTAACAACGCCCTGGTGCCCTGGATCTGGTCGGCCATCTGCATGAACCTGATAGGGACCTTGGCCCTGGCCTTCACGCCGGGCCGGAGCAATCCGCTCTGGTTTCTACCGGCCTGTATTCTGCTCTTTGTGGGTATCTGGATAGAGAAAGGGATGGGGTTGATCGTACCTGGCCTGGTACCATCACCCATGGGCGAGGTGGTCAATTATGCGCCCAGCTGGGTTGAGATCTGCATCACCCTGGGGGTGCTGGCCTTGGGGACCTTCGTGGTTACCCTGCTCGTGAAACCGGCACTCATGATTGAACAGAGGTATGAATCCGGATCGTAGTATACCGAAGCCGATTTAATCGGCTCCAACCCCTGACCGGAGTTTATCCACCGCCTCCATGAGCAAGGAATAAATCACCCTTTCCGCCTGGAGCAGGCGTTCCGGAAACCCTACGTCGGCAACTTTTTTTTAAAGCCTGCACCTGCAGGTCTTGGATCACTTGGTATTCTCGAACTTTTTGACTGCCCGCAGATCCGCAAAGTTCACACTTGAGGCACAGCCAGATCGAAGGCGAACGAAGCGCCTCATCCGTCAGCTCCAGGTTGACCCTCCGGAGTATTTTTTACAGGTTCAGTTGTGCGGTGCTGAGCTAGGTAGGACATTTTATATCACAGGGACCGTAGGTCCAGCAAATATTGCTGCCTGCCGTGGCTATTTCCTCGATAAGGCGCCTGAGTTTGGTCGTCCGGGGTAATAGGTTCGGGGACTATACGGAAAGAATGGACGGTCGCCTTTCGCGGGACGCAAAAGGGGACCTCGGAAGGTCCCCTTGAAAGTACCGGCCAATGCGAAACAGCCGGGGTTCAGCAGGTTGTAAAACCACTACATGAGCGTATAGATACAGGTGATGCCGGTGATCAGTACTGCCAGATAGGCCAGCATGACAAACATCGTTTCATAACCTGCACCCTGGGATCCAACTTCTTTTTCAGCGCCCATATTGTTACCTCCCTGAAATATTATATACCATCGTTGAATGAACGAGAATCGGCCGATGATATGAATCATATGGTGGATACGAAAAACTGCGCCACTTGTCAAATCGATTTTTTGCTTTGCATTCATATAGCCTGCCAATGATTATGAATAAGGTGAGGCCGCGATCGAACCTGGAGCCGAACCATAGTATATCGTTTACGCTTTGGTACTGTTTCTTGTTGCATATGCTCTTGAACAGCCTGTTGCCCTCCTGGTAACTTCCCAAGTTGTATTGCTTTGAGTCTGAACCTTGACGACCTCCCCGAGACTGCGGAAAATGTCATCAAAAACATCAGGCCCGCATTTCAGGCACCGGCCCGACCAGGGTTCGCGCAAGGCGAATTCACGCACATGGAGCACAGGTCGATGCAAGTTGTATTAATTTGATATCATTATACATTTTGCACTAGGTGGCGCAAACATTAATTGACAACCCGGCCTGAATCAGGTATCAGAATCCCATCACCTTCAAACGCATCCTTCAGGATCTGCATGCCCGGAATACATCTATACACCAGCAACCGGCTCGAGGCGCTCCAGGAAAAAATGGCCGCGCGTTTCAAACGCAAGCCACTCCCCCCCATGCAAAAGGAGATCATAATCGTCCAGAGCCGAGGGATGGAACGCTGGCTGAATTTGGAAATCGCCCGACAAAACGGCATCTGTGCCCACGTGGAATATCTGTTTCCCAAGGTATTTGTTTACGATCTCTTCCGCCAGGGTTTGGATGTCCCGGATACCACACCATTCAATCCGGAGATCAATACCTGGCGCATCCTGAAACTGTTGCCCGAACTCATGCGGCAACCGGATACGGACAGCCTTGCAAACTATGTGCGCGACGATCCGTCCGGTTTGAAACACTACCAGTTATCTCAGAAAATTGCCGAAACGTTCGATCGTTATACAATCATGCGGCCGGAATTGGTCACCGCCTGGGATCAAGGTACAAATCCGCTGGCCGCGGAATTCAGGGCCTCGCGCTGGCAGGCTGCGCTCTGGCAGCTGCTTCGGGCTGAGGATGGAACCGACGGTCTTCCGCCCCACCATGCTGCCTTGAAAAAAGTGTTCCTGGAAACAGAGGCGCCACCGCTTGATCTGCCCGCGCGGGTCAGTGTATTCGGCATCTCGACCCTGCCGCCCTATTACATCGATATCTTCAAAAAGATATCCCGCCAAACCGACGTTGACATCTACTACCTGAATCCCTGCCGGGAGTATTGGGAATATGCATACAGCGCCAAACAGATCGTCCGTTTTACCGAGTCCGGTGTTTCCGACGAGGACACCTACTACGATTGCGGCAACAGCCTGCTGGCTTCCATGGGCAGCGCCGGACGGGAATTCTTCAGCCTAATTCTCGACAGCATCGGCGAGACCGGCGAGGAACTATTTGCAGATCCCGGTCATGACACCCTGCTCACATCGATCCAGTCCGATATCCTGAATCTACACCAGCGACAGAAAAGTGAGGGTAGCCAGGTTGCGGATACAGATACCAGCTTGCGCATACATGCCTGCCACAGTCGGATTCGAGAGGTGGAAGTTCTACATGACCAACTGCTCAATCTCCTCGAAGCAAACCGAGACCTGCAACCCACCGACATAATCGTTATGATGCCTGATATCTCCGCCTATGCCTCCCTGATACAAGCCGTCTTCGACCGACCCAAGCAAGAAGGCCCCCGTATCCCCTATTCTATTGCGGATACGCACATGCGCAGCGACAATACAATTGCGGACACATTCTTGAGAATACTGGCTGTCGAACAGAAGAGATTTCGGGCACCCGCCATACTCGATATCCTGGAAACACCGGCGGTGCGCAAAAAATTCGGGATCGATGAGCAGGAACTTGTGAGGATCAAACAATGGGTGTCCGCAACCGGAATCCGCTGGGGAAAGGATAAGTCGCACCGCGAGAAACTGGACCTGCCCGGCTTCCATAACAATACCTGGCAGTTCGGCCTGCAGCGCATGCTTTTAGGCTACGCCCTGCCACCGGTAGATGACCAGACATTGTTCAATGGTATTTTTCCTTACGGAGAGATAGAAGGCGACGATGCCCGTCTCTTGGGCGTATTCACGCATTTTACCCAAACCCTTTTCAATCGAGTTGCGCAGCTGCAGAAACCGCGACCGCTGGCCCAATGGGCCGCCCAGCTGACTGAAATCCTCACTACCTTTTTCGCCTCAGACGAGACGAATGAAGGCGATCTCAACCAGATCCGGGGTACCCTGGCCGGTGAAGGCCTGGCGGGGTATGCGGCCTCGACCAGCTTTGAAGATCCAGTTACCCTGGAGGTCATCCAGGCACACCTCGAAAAACGTATCGGGCAAGAGGCGCTCTCCTTCGGTTTCATAAGTTCCGGCGTTACCTTCTGCACCCTTTTGCCCATGCGCAGCATCCCGTTTCAAGTGGTCTGTATGCTCGGATTGAATGACGGGGAATACCCGCGCTCCAGCCCGGCAACCGGTTTTGACTTGATGGCCCACCGGCGACAGCTGTGCGACTGGTCTAAACGGCATGAAGATCGTTACCTGTTTCTGGAAAGTATCCTGTCAGCCCGCCAGAATTTAATTATCAGCTATATCGGCTGTGATCCCAGAGACAATTCTGTCCGGCCCCCATCGACCCTGGTGAGTGAATTACTGGATTACATCGCCAGCGGGTTCGAAAGTGCCGATGCAGGCGGCCTGATAGCGCAACTGGTCACCCGGCATCCGCTGCACCCGTTCAGCCCGCAGTATTTCGAGGGAAACGACCATCTGGTGAGCTATTCCCAGACCGGTTGCCGTGCAGCCCTTGCCAGCCTCGCGGACCGCCGGCCGGCGGCCGGTTTTCCAGAGCGCCCGCTGCCCCCTCCGCCCGCCGAAAAGTGGTCGACGGTAGCCCTGCCGCAATTCTGTCGCTTTTTCCGAAATCCGGCCGAGTTTCTGGGCAAGGCCCGACTCCGCATCAACTTCAATCCCCGTGAGGTAGACCTTTTAGAAGAACGAGAACCCTTCGAGCTCGACCCATTGCAGGCCTACCCCATACGCAATGCCATCGTTGCAGCGGGCTTAGCAAAGGGGTCGGCCGAATTGCTATTACAAGTGTTCCAGGCCTCCGGAAGGCTGCCGCACGGCTACCCTGGAGAACTGACGCTCGCCCGTCTCTATCAGGAAGCTTTCGAATTTATAGATCAGGTCCAGGCCTTTAGTCGGGCGCAACCAACAGAGCCCTATGAAATCAGGGGCGTTTATGGCCTGGAACACCTGGTTTCCCTGGAGGGCCATCTGCGCAATCTTTACCCTGAAGGCCAGTTGTTTCACCGCTGCGCGGATTTAAAGGGCCGTGATCTGCTGGCCGCCTGGATTCACCACCTCCTCCTGAACACTGCCGATGAGGTGCCTTGCCCCAGAACGACCACGGTTATCAGCAAACAGGATCCCATCATCCTGCAGACCCTGGCCCCCGAAGATGCGCATGCAGAGCTGAACAACCTGGCCGATCTTTTCATTTCGGGCCTGCGCAGCCCCTTATGCTTTTTTGCAGAGACATCGTATACCTTTGCGGCCGCGGTGGTTGCCTCCGGCAAACCGGTGCCGGAAGCACTGGCGGCCGCCCGTTTAAAGTGGAACTCGAGCAACCATCATACCGGCGAAGTCGAGAATATTTCTATCCTAAGAAGTTTTGGCAAGGAGATGCCCTCCGGGCAGCAATTTCAGGATACGGCGCTGACCATTTTCAAGCCCGTCTTTGATGCAATGCTTGCGTGAACCAGGGTGGAGATAATTAAATTCATATGGCCTTTAGACCTCTAAACCTAATTCGCATGCCGCTTGAGGGCCCCAGCCTGATCGAGGCCAGTGCCGGTACCGGCAAGACCTATACGATTGCCAACCTGTATTTGCGGTTAATCCTGGAAAAAGAGTTGGAAGTCCAAAAGATCCTGGTGGTGACCTTTACCGAAGCAGCGACAAAGGAGCTGCGCGACCGCATCCGCCGCAATTTGAATATGGCCCTGCAGGAGCTCGACCGGCCCGGAAGCGGCGGTGATGAGACCGCTGCCCGGATCGTATCGACAGCGGCCGCGCTTAAAACCGTTCCTACTGCGGCCAATCAGTTACAGCGGGCCCTTGTGTGTTTCGATGAAGCCGCCATCTTTACAATCCACGGGTTCTGTAAGCGGGTCCTTGATGAAAACGCATTTGAATCCGCCATCCTGTTCGACCTGGAACTGGTTACCGATCAGCGCCACCTGGTGCAGGAAATCACCGACGACTTCTGGCGCCGCCATTTTGCGGGCGCATCCTATTTTATCAATGCGCTGGCATCCAGACATGGATTAAGGTACAGCCGTTTCAGTACCCTGGCTCAACAACTGGCAAACAACCCCACCCTGACCATCATTCCGGCAGCGGTGTCCGTCTCTCCTGAAGACATGCTCCGGCAGCACACCGAACTGAAGCATGCCTGGCGCGCATCCAAAGGGGAAGTGACCGCCATCTTGCAATCAGAAAACTCGGGCTTTAGCAAGTCAGGGCACCCCTTTTACAGGGGCCAGCTAGGCGATTGGCTTATCAAGCTTGACGGCGCCTGTTCGGACGCTCCTTCTCCGGACGATCTAACCAGCATTGCCATGTTTACCACCGATCACCTGACCGGACGCCTCAAAAAGAATTTTAAGTTGCCGCCGCACCGATTCTTTGATCTCTGTCAAGCCTATTGCGCGGCTGAAAAGGAATTTGTCGTTGGGATCCAGCAAACCTATGCCGCCTATCTCAAAGCGGAACTCTCGCGCCGCAAACAGGCGGCCAACATTCAATTTTTCGATGACCTCCTGGCAAACGTCCACAGTGCCCTGCAGACCGAAGGAGACAGCCAGCTGGCCAGGGCCATCAGGGCCAAGTTTGACGCAGCCCTGATTGATGAGTTCCAGGACACCGACCCCATCCAGTACGACATCTTCAGATCCCTTTTTGCCCGGGAGGATAAAAGTCTTTTTCTGATCGGGGACCCCAAACAGTCAATTTATGGGTTTCGCGGGGCGGATATTTTCGCATATATCCGGGCGGGCGGCGACATTCCCGATCAGCGGAAATACACGTTGGTTGAGAACTGGCGCTCCGAGTCGCAGTTTGTAGATGCTGCTAATTGCTTCTTTGGCCCAGTTGAAAATCCTTTTGTCCTGGGCAACACCATTGTTTATACACCCGTTCAGGCCGCCGCGCAGAGCCTCGGCAACCGCTTCCCGTTGACGATTGCCAATGATCCCCCCGGCAATCTGGTCCTGTGGTTTATCAACCGTGAAAACAGTCAGGCCACCGGCGCTGCCCCAAACAAAGACCAGGCCAGACGCACAGCTGCGCAAGCGGTCGTACACGAAATCTCCCGCCTGCTGACCAAGGCGGCGCGGGGCGCGGCAACCCTGGGCGACCGGCCCATCCTGCCCTCGGACTGCGCTGTCCTGGTCACCCGCAATGCAGACGCCCAACTGATAAAAAATCAGCTGGCCGAAGCCAATATCCCGGCGGTCACCACCCGGGCCGAAAACATCTTTAAAACCGGACAGGCCCGGGAGATCGAACAGGTCCTCGCTGCCGTTGCCGCACCCAGTGACCTAATCAAATTGCGAACTGCCCTGGCAACCGAACTGCTCGGCTGCCCGGCCGAAATCATCCTGGCGTCTGTGGAGCATGAGTCTCCCGGGAACGAAATGGAAAGGCATCTGGATCGATTCGCCGCATACAATGAGCTTTGGCAAATGCACGGCTTCATCCGTATGTTCCGAAAATTGCTGCAGTCCTACGATGTGGCCGTCAGACTCCTGCGCCATCCGCATGGAGAAAGAGAGCTGACCAATATTTTGCATCTGACCGAGTTGATCCATAAGGCCGCCTTTGAAAACAACCTGGGGCCCAACGGGGTGCTCAGTTGGATACAGGCCCAGCGCAATGCACAAGATGAAAATGAAGAACTGGAACTGCGGCTCGAACGTGATGATGCGGCTGTCCAGATCCTGACCGTCTTCCGCAGCAAGGGACTGCAATACCCGATTGTGTTTTGCCCCTTCATGTGGCAGGCCGAAGCTGCGTCCCGCGGCGCGGACATTGTCTTTCACGCGGATAACAACCTGTACCTCGATATCGGTACGGAGCAGCGCTTACAGGCCCACCAAGTCCGGGCGAGGCAGGAGAACCTGGCCGAACTTGTGCGCCTGCTTTATGTGGCTCTCACCCGGGCCCAGAACCGCTGCTATCTCACTTTTGGCCGGATCGGTACGGCTACTGCACTGGACTACATCCTCACCGGGGGTGCCAATCCAACCGCAGACATCTATGGCCACTTGAAATCGATCCTTAAAGATCTGGATGAGGAAACCTTGTATGCCGATGTAAGCCGTTCCAGGGCGAGTTGCTCCGACTACATCCGGGTGACCGAACCTCGTCTGGCCGACCCGCAGCCTTACAAGCCGCCGAGTGCAGATCGACGCCCAGCATTGACCTGCCGCGTTTTCGAGCGGGGCGGATCCTGGGCCAACGATTGGATGATCGCGAGCTTTTCCAGATTGGTTGCCGAAAAATTTGGCCGCCGGGAACCCAATCCCGCTCACCAGTTGAAGGCGGATGAATTTACCGCCGAACCAACAGATCAACAACGGGCTCCGGTTGATACTTTTTTCGCCTTTCCTGGAGGCACCCTGACCGGTTCCTGTATTCATACCATTTTCGAGACGATCAATTTTTCACGACCGGATAGCGGCCGCAACCGCCTGATTATTGACCGCCTGCTAAAGAAGTTTGGCCTGGCGGACGCCGGCCGGTCCCGGGGCGACATGGTCCAGCGCATGCTTATCAACGTCCTGCGAGCCCCCTTGCTCAAAGACGCCCCGGATTTCACCTTGGAGCAAATACCACCGGAACAAAGGATTCCCGAAATGGAGTTCTTTTATCCGGTCAAGCGCTTCACGCCGTCCAGCCTTCAGGCCGTTCTGACTGAGTTTGCGGACTCACCAACCGTTGAAAGGCCAGACTTCAGGGAAAAAATCGGGCAACTGGATTTCAAGCCGGTCAGGGGGTTCATGCGTGGATTTATCGATTTGGTTTTCAAGTTTGAAGAGAAATATTACCTGCTTGATTGGAAAACGAACCATCTCGGCAATACATTTGCGGACTATGCCCTCTCCCACCTGAATAGAAACATGGGAGCCGCATACTATAATCTGCAATATTATATCTATACGGTAGCCCTGCATAAATATCTCGCCAGCAGGGTAGCTGACTATACCTACGACACCCACTTTGGAGGTGTCTTCTATCTATTTATCCGGGGAATCCACCCTGATTATCCGGGCAGCGGCATCTATTTCGACCGCCCGCCGGCGGACCTGGTGGAGGCCCTGGTCAACCTGTTCGGCCTGTAAGCTATGGAAGATTACGATATTCAACGTTTGCACACCCTGAAACTGCTTCAGGATATCGACCTGCATTTTGCCGGCCTGATGATGAACTTGGCCGGTGATGCGGCCTGTGCGGAACTGGCGCTGGCGGCCGGCCTGGTGAGCAACACCACGGCGGATGAAAAGCATATCTGCCTCGACCTTGAAGCCAGCGCGTCACGGCCGCTAACAGCCCTTTTTAGCGACGTTGCCGCAAGCGCGGCTGCCCAACTGCAGCACATACACACACCGGCTGCCGGAGCCTGGTCCGCCAAACTGAAAGCTTGCCCGGTTGTGGGTGGCCCTGGTGAGTACCGCCCCCTGGTGCTGGATGGCCAAAACCGCCTTTATCTTTACCGTTACTGGGCCTACGAACAACAACTGGCCGCCGAAATCAAGACGCGGATCAAAGCCGATCGACCCCGCGTCGATCACGGTCTCCTGCAGAAAAGCCTGGCGCGTTATTTCCCCCCACCCAAAGTGCTACCGGACTGGCAAAAAATAGCGGCCTTTGCCGCCGTAACCGGCCGCTTGACCATCATCTCCGGTGGGCCCGGAACCGGCAAAACCCACACGGTCACCAACATTTTGGCGTTGCTGCTTGAACTGGATGCAGACCTGCAAGTCGCGGTCTGTGCTCCGACCGGCAAAGCCGCCGCCCGCATCCAGGAATCGATCAAAAGCACCAAGCAAACGCTGAACTGTCCGTCAGCGCTACTGCCGAAAATACCGGAGGAAGCCACGACCATCCATCGCCTGCTGGGGGTCCGCCGGAACTCACCCAATTTCTATCACGATCAGCATAACCAACTCCCCATAGATGTTCTTATTGTAGACGAGGCCTCGATGGTATCCCTGGCCCTGATGAAGAAGCTGCTGCAGGCCACAGCAGCAGAATGCCGGATTATCCTGCTGGGGGACCGGAACCAACTCGCCTCAGTAGAGGCCGGGGCAGTCTTGGGGGATCTATGTGCCGCTGCAGATCCGGAGAACTTTTCGGAGACGTTTTGCGAGCAATACGCCGCCGTGGGGGCCGCTGACCTGGTCCCGGGGTGTGCCGCCGACCAGGCCGTCCTGTCCGACTGTGCCGTAGAATTGAAATTCAGCTACCGCTTTGATGCCGCTGCGGCCATCGGTGCCGTCAGCCGCGCAGTGAACAGCGGAGATGCCGGGGCGGCCCTGGCGATTACAGATCAGGACACAAATGGAACCATTTCCCGCAAGGCGCTGCCGGACCCTGATGACCTGGAAGATTGCCTTGCGGCCCTTGTCGACACAGGCTACGCCGGCCCAAGTGCGGCTGAGGACCTGCAGGCCGCCTTCCGGGTTCTGGACACCTTCCGGATTCTTTGCTCGCACCGGCGGGGCCTGTATGGTGTCGTCGGCATCAACCGCCTGATGGAAGGTATCCTGCAAAAAAAGGGCTTGATCGATGCTGTCGGCCCATACTACCGCGGCCGGCCGGTTATGGTCCAGCACAATGACTATACGCTCGGCTTGTACAACGGTGATGTCGGGATTATTTGGCCGGACGACAACGGTGAAAACCGGGCCTGGTTTCCAGATCGGACGGGTGGGTTGCGCGCCCTATCGACGAACCGGCTCCCGGCCCATGAAACCGTCTATGCCATGACCATTCATAAGTCCCAGGGATCGGAATTCGATCGGATTCTGATGATTCTGCCAAATGTGGCCGCGCCGATTTATACCCGGGAACTGGTCTATACCGGTCTCACACGTGCGCGTCAGTCGATCGACATCTGGGCCGCAGCGGATATTTTTGAGACAGCGATACAGGCCCGGGTTGAACGCCGCTCCGGTCTGCGGGAGGCCCTACTGGGCCCCTAACACCGAAATCGAACGGAAGGATGATGAAAGCGAAAGACAAACAAGCAAACGATCCGAGGCACGCAGCCCAGCAAGGCGTCGTCACCGCCCGCAAATGCGACTGCTGCGGTCATCACGAAATGGGGATTACGTGCGATTCGGGCAGATACCTGGCGCTTAAACCGGGGATGCGGGTGCTGGTTTTTGAAGTCGAAGCCGATGAGGCTTGACCCGGACTCGCCGGCTAATTAGGGCGTCTATTCCCAGGCAAGCGGTTAGTTGGCGGTTTGACCGCGCTCCGGCAGAATGAAGGTCAAGTTGCGCTTGGGCTGTTGGCCGAACCGGCCGGGATAAAGCATCACGGCGGGCAGACGCCAATCGTTATAATTCCCCAACTTGAATTGAGTGCATTTTTCTTGGCGTCATATCAAGAGACGGCCGCTAAAAACGCAATACGCCAACCGTTTTTGATCCACGGCAATGCAAAATTTATTTCACCGTAATTCGGGGCCTGTGGCAAATCATTCCCGCCAGCCGGCGGATCAGTCCCCAACCTCAGCTACAAAAGGATGAAATCTTGACAAAAGGATTGAGCCGCGATTAAGCTGCCCTTGAACTTACGACCATCCGGTGCTTGCCGATAATCGGGGATGGGGACCCCGGTCGGAGGCCGCCTGCAGGTCGCTCTTTTCACAAGCCTGTAACTGCTACGGAGAAAACCGATGACCACCAAGTATAAAGTCTTGATCATGCGCTGCGATGACTATGATGCCACCAAAATTGAAGGCATCATCAAAGAGGGTATGCAGGAATTGGGCGTTAAGCCCTCCGGCAAGGTTTTGTTGAAACCGAACACGGTTATCGCGCACCCCGAAATCTTTCCGCATGCCTTCACCCGTAAGGAGGTCCTGGACGGTGTTCTGGGCGCCACCCGCGCCATGGCCGGGGACATGACCGAACTGGCCGTGGGCGAACGCTCAGGCATTACCATCCCCACCCGGTATTGTTTCAAGCAGGCCGGTTATCCCAAAATCATTCGCAAACACCGCGCTCGGACCCATTACTTTGATGAAACCCGCCAGGTGCCGGTCAGCCTCCAAAAGGACCAGTCTCTGCGTAACAAAATATTCGTACCCAAACCGGTTGCAGAGGCGGACTTTCTGATCAATCTGCCGAAGTTCAAGGCCCATCCATGGTGTCGGCTCACCCTGAGCCTTAAAAATTTCATCGGCATTCAGGACGACCGGCATCGGCTGGTAGACCATAACCTGTTTTTAGAACACAAAATCGCCGACCTGCAGGAGGTCATCCAGCCCAAATTTATCGCCGTAGACGCCATCACGGCCGGCCAGAAAATGATGCTGACCCCAACCCCCTTTCACATGGGCGCCATCGTGATGGGGACCAACTCCTGTGCCGTGGATACAGTGGGTTGCCACATGGTAAATATCCAACCCGCCGACGTGATCCATCTACGCATGACGGCCGAGCGCGGATTCGGGCCGCTGGACCTGGAGGAGATCGAAGTAACCGGCGACTTCCCCCTGGATGAAATGCAGGCCCGCACTCGGGATTTTCAATTCTGCATGGAAACAATTGATGACTATTTTCGGGATACCGGCAACCTGCGCTGCACGGTCGGCACCTTTCCCGAACGGCACTCGTCGGACTACTGCTGGGGTGGCTGCCCCGGTGCATTGCAGGAGGCCATGCACATATACAAGGCCTACTACCCCACTGTTCACCAAGACATTCAAAAGGTCCGCTATGTGGTGGGCCAGGTGACCCAGCCACTGGACTTGGATGATGATGAAAAGGTCATCTTTGCCGGTGACTGCACCAGCTATAAGGGCCCGGTCGGCGATCGGGAGGTCAGGATCGACAGCAGCTACCGAACAACCAGTGCGGTTGATGAAAAAAAACCAAATCAAACGATATGGTATTGAAGACCATAAAAACGCTCCTGGCTGCCTTTTTTCGCAAAAACCGCCGTTACGTCCATGCCAGAGGCTGCCCGGTCTCGGTGGGTGACCATGTTCATTATCTGTCTGTCCTGGGAAAAATCAAGAACATCAATTTTGACCCCCGCCTGGTATTTTCGATCAACCTGTCCTACTGGACCATGCGGATTAAGCGGTTTGTCAACCACTGCCTTACTTGAGGAAGCTTCCCGGCGTTGAATCAAACCATATTTCATGTTAGGTTTATTGGTCGCAACACCCTTCTGAAAGACTTCATCTGCAACGCGTGAACCCAAATCTGGCGGGCATGCGGGCCGGAATCATTGAGAACAGTACATGGATTTTTCTGCACAACAAGTTGCCGACGTCACCTTGATACACATTACCGGCCGGATTGATCACAAAACCGTAAAGGATTTTGAAACCGCGCTGGTGCCTTTTCTGGAGTCGGACAATCCGGCTTCCCATACAACCATCATTTTTAATTTAGAAGCGTTGGGCTTTATTACCAGCGCCGGCTTGCGAATGCTGATGATAGCGGCTAAAACCTGCGGACAGCAGGGCCGCGACATCGCGGTAGCGAATCTGCAGCCAATCGTGGCAGAGATATTCACCATCAGCCGTTTTGATCTGGTTCTCAAGGTGTTTCCATCCGTGGGGGAGGCCTTGCAGCAGCTCTCGCCGGCTGCACTTGCCGACTATGAAGAACCATGAGTAGAAAATATGCGGACACGATTCTGATGAACTCGGGGTTGCATTCCAGTAACCCCCGGCCGACAATATCCAGGTAAAAATAAAACGGGTGCTCCGTACGGCCGAGGGCCGCGCTCTGAAGATTTCCGCGGCCTATGCTGAAAGCGTAATCGATATCTGAGCGGCTGATTAACGCGGCGCCTGGCTGCCAGCCACGGAAAAGGACATGCCGGAGGAAAAAGAAACCAGATTCACACCTACCACCAGGCTCCCGGACGGATGGCGGTACCGGATGGCCCGTGCCTTGTACGGCGGTCACGGACGACCGGTGGCCGTGGTCCTGCTTGTGGGTATCATGGTACTGCAGGCGATCTTCGGCGGTGAAATGTCGCAACCACTGGGCAATGTGGTATTTGATACATATCAACACCTGTTTCCTCGCCGGATAGTTCGGTTTCCGGTGGTCATTGTGGACATCGACGATACCAGTATCAGGGCCCTCGGCCGCTGGCCCTGGCCGCGAACACGCCTGGCCAGGCTGACCGACGCAACCCACCGCCTGGGCGCCCTGGCCATCGGGTATGACATTATAATGCCCGAACCGGATCAACTATCACCGGAAGTTGTCCTGGCCCACCGCCAGGGGGTCAGCACGGCCATACAGCAGGAACTGGCCCAACTGCCTTCCAATGATGCCATTCTCATGCAGACCCTCCGGCGTACCCCCTCGGTTGTGGCCCGTGCGGCGCTGATAGACAGCGAATCCACCCCGGTCGACAAACCGGTCCAAACCGCAGTAAACATCGTCGGTACATCCCCGCTGGGGCACGTGACGACCTATGCTGATCACCTGGTTAATATTACCGGCCTGGAACAGGCGGCTTTCGGCTGCGGGTATCTAAACGATACCCGCGATCGAGATGGCGTCGTGCGGTCTATGCCGCTGCTTATCAACGTCAATGGCCAGTTGGCCCCAACCCTGGCATTGGAGCTGCTGCGCACCGCCTTAGGCGCCAACTGGTACAGCGTGCATGCCGATCCAGGCGGGGTCAACTTCATTCAACTTGGAAAATCACGGGTTCCGGTCGACCGGGACGGGCGCATCCGGATCCACTTTTCACCGGCCTATACGGATCGCCGCGTTTCGGCTCTGGCGGTCCTAAACGGGACCTTGCCCACCAATGCATTTGCCAATCAGGTCGCTATTATCGGGGTAACCGGGGTCGGCACCGTAGACGTGGTGGCCACGCCGGTGGCGGCGCGCATGGATGGCGTGGAGATTCAGGCCCAGGTGGTAGAAAATATTCTTTCCAATGCGCGCCTGATAAGACCGGAGGTTGCATCGGCAGTGGAGTTGGCTCTTTTTCTTCTGATGGCCGGCTTTTTCATACTTTTCCTACCCCGGGTCCATCCGGGTTACGGGATACTTGCCTATCTGCTTATGTCAGCCTTGCTGGCCGGGAGCAGCTTGCTGGTTTTCCTGGTGAATCGCCAGCTGTATGACCCGACCTTTCCCATCACCGGCAGCGCCCTGGTGGTGGTGATGCTGATGACCGCCGGCTTTGCAGCCTCCAAACGGCGGCGGCGCGAACTGAACGCCGCCCTGGAAGCTGAAAGGCTGGAACGGGTCAGGATTTCCGGCGAACTGCAGGCCGCGCGCGAAATCCAGATGGGAATGCTGCCCGACCCATCCGACGTGGCCGGACTGCCCCCGCATATCGACCTGTATGCCCTGCTGGAACCGGCTACGGAAGTCGGTGGCGATCTATACGATGCCTTCATGATTGATGAACGGCATTTCTTTTTCGTGGTCGGGGATGTGGCGGGCAAAGGGGTTGCCGCCAGCCTATTCATGGCCCTGAGTAAAACCCTGTGCAAGAGTACCGCCCTGCGGACCGGGGTCTCCCTTGAGGATCTGATGAGCGCGGCCAATGAGGAAATCTCGCGTGATAATCCGGGCATGCTGTTCGTGACTACCCTTGCCGGTATCACCGATGTGATGACCGGAGAAACTCAGCTGTGCCGTGCCGGTCATGATGCCCCGATACTGATCCAATCAGATGCGCCGCCGCAATTCATGGAAATCGAGGCCGGACCGCCGTTGTGTGTTCTCGATGACTTTAGGTATCCTGCCTTGACGGTAATGCTCTTGCCGGACGATATCCTGCTACTTATCTCAGACGGTGTCACGGAAGCCCAAGACCCGGATGAGGCGCTTTACGGACGCAATAGAATCCTGGCGTATCTACAAAAACGGAATCTATCCGAACGCACGGCTGAAGAATTGTGCCGGGGTTTGTATGCGGAGGTAGAGCAGTTCTCGGGGGAAGCTCTTCAATCTGATGATATCACCATCATGGCAATTCGGTTTAAAAACCCGGATCAGGTAGGTCGTTAGCAGTTACCGCACAATCACTTCCACGCGACGATTTTTGGGTTCGCGGAAATTATTGGGAGTCGGCACCAAAAGTTCGCGCTCTCCCCTGCCCACAGCGCGGATAAAGTCGGCTTGCAGGCCCTGCCCGATAAGCATATTCTTGATGCGTTGCGCCCGCTCGCTGGATAGAAGGTCATTGTCCTTCTCGCGCCCAACGGTGTCGGTATGTCCCGTCACCTGCACCTCGACGGCTTGCCGGCGGGCAACTTCTGCAAACAGTTCTGCCAGGGTCCCCTGAGATGCGGGCAAGACAACCGTGCTGCCTTCTTCGAAATAGAGTGTAAATGAAATTGGGGTCGGCGGCTGGGCAGCGAGGGCGGCTGAAAACGTTGCTTCCACGGCAGCCGTGGTTATTTCTTTTTGGGAGATCCGTCCTCCGGAGCCCACACTGGCGGACGTCAGTGGTTGGTCGATAACGGTCTGCCGGTCACCCTCGCCGATGGCCACTGCACTGTTGGGATTGCCCTCTTCGGGCAGCAGCACAACCAGCGTTTTCTTGCCGCTGCAGCCATTGAGATATATCATCGCAAAGCAAATGAGAAATAGACCACCCAGTTTCATCCATTTTGACGCCATTCATCCTCCCGGGAACATGCCTGCGATTGGGGGAGTTGCGAAGGTAGAGCGGATCACCTTCCGCCTAATCAGAAACCTGCACCGCCACCCGGGTACCGCGAAACCCGAGAATTGTCGTCGGCGTCTTTATTTTCATGGCCGCATTGGAGCGTTTGGCGATCTGCCCTGAAATAACGGTCAAAGTGCCCCGGTCCAGGCCGGTGGTGAATTCACCCTCATGGGTCGTGGGGTTGAATCGAAAACGACTGAGTTCCAAACGGGTACCCGGACCGGCGGAAAACCGGGAACTATCGATAAAGGTAATCCCCACGCTGCCCTGGGGACCGGTTTCAATCACATCCGCCTGGAGTAAAATGTCGCCCAGTTTGGCAGGCTGGCGATTGTTGTCACGCAGGATATAAACCTCACCGGTGAGGGTCTTAATCTGCCCAATCTCGGCTAAGGCCGTATTTGCGGCGGCCATTACGGCTGCACACGACAGGATGACGAATAACAGTTTGGAACGCATACACCCTCCTTTGTCGCAGTAGAACCCATCTTAAAGAAGTCTTATGGCCCAAACTCGGCATTGGGCGCTCATCTCAAGTCCACAAAACACTTTCGTATGCCTGCGGGTTGATATCCGCGGACGCCTTGATTTTGAGCAAAATCCGTTTTTTGAGATAGGTTCTCGTCATGTTCGTACAACTATTATATCTACCATATATCCAGAAACTTTAAAATCAATTCAGACGGAATTGCAATGCCCGCGCAGTCAGCTTAACCCCGAATCGGCAGATTAAGGTCTAACCATCTGTTATTGTATATAAGTTCTCAGAAAAGTTCCAGGCTGCCACCAGGCCGGTGCTATGTGCGGCCACTTGGTCGCTAAAGGTTACGTTGACAGACAGGCGGATATAAATTGAGTTGAACAAATGCCGTAAAATGTATAACTAGAGTTCCCGGGACGGGTTCATCGGGCAAATGGGAGTGAAGATGGATAAACCCACCTCCAGGGTTAAAGGACTGGTCATTACAATCCTGATAGTGTGCCTGCCGGGTTGTACAACCCTAGCACCTCTGGTCGTATCCGGAGTCGGCTCCGGGGCCACCTACTCCTTCTTCAGTACAGCGTATAAAACGGAAACGTACCCGCTCAAGAATGTCTACCGGGCCTGCCTCCAGGCCTTGAGGACCATGGCCATAAAAGCACATACCGTCGAGCAAAAAGGTGGGAAATATATCGTTAAGGGCTTGGCTGGCAAACGAAAGGTCGTCTTGGAACTGGAAACGGTTACCCCCGCGACAACCAACGTCATCATTAACGTATCCAAAAACGTTATCTTCCGGGACAAGGCCACGGCAGAAGAGATCGTTCATCAGATGACCCTAGCCCTGAAACGGGTTAAATCACGTGATTTAAAGCGCAAAGCCACACTGGCCGTCTCCGGCGCCCCGCCGCACGCGACCATCCGGATTTTGAACATTAAACCAAGGTTTTACCAGGGCATGGTGTTAAGCCCAGGTGCTTATGACTTACAGGTGAGCGCCAAAGATTATAACCAACGCAGGATCTTGACGAAAGTACGGCCCGGACAAGACAAAATCGTTACCATTTCACTGCAGAAGACTAAAAAAAATTAGGAAATATTTCACTGGCTGAGTGTCCTTGCCGTCGGCCTGCACATGGTAAACAGTTTTTCCGGCCCAACCTTTCAATATGGGACTTGAATTTCATCCTGTTAGGGGGTATGAAAGAATCCTCTGAGGCGATTGTGACCAACCTGACCGCTATACAGCAATCTTACAATCCGTAGACGCAGAGGCCCGTTGGTACAGCTGCTATTTCATCTGATGCACCGAAAGTAGGGGGCCTTTTGGATGTCGTATACATGGACAGAAAAAAAATACTTGTCATTGATGATCAACGCAGCCAGTTGCGTTTGATCAAGCGGTTGTTGACCAGAATGGGCCACACGGCAGTAACGGTAGACAGTGCCGAAGAAGCCGGTCTTATCCTGCGGTGGGAACAGGATTTTGCCATGATCATTACCGATCTGAAAATGCCCTGGCTGGACGGCCTGCAGTTCTGTAAAGACGCCAAGCGTGCCCACCCCCATCTCAAGATCTACGCCATTTCCGGTTTTCTGGGCGGCTATGACCCCGACGAGCTCCAAGCGGCCGGATTCGATGGCGTTTACGAGAAGCCCATCAAGGAAGCATTGCTACTCGAAATTCTCGCAGCTTATCAGGCCACGGTGCGGGATAAGCCCACCGCCGGATCTCCGAAACCCTGACCTTACCTGCCCCCTAACGCGACCGTTATCGCCCTACTTTACCGAACCAGCAAAAGCTCTCTTTGCTTCCGTTACCTATTTTGCAGGCTTTCCGGGCAGGATCTCATTAGGGCAGGCCGTTGTCCCGGATTCAAAGTGAGTCTGCGCCCCTTACCAGACAAGGCAGAAGGCGGGTTGTTTCTGGGTTTCCCAATAAGCAGCCAAGTCTATCAGCTACCCTTGAACATACAGGAACGAAAATGAAGTTCACTTTTTCAGAGAGACAAATTAACTTGTGAAATAACGACTATTGTCCTAAACTGTAACTATGCAGCATGCGATCCACACAATTGGATTTATCTACGCAGCCGGTTATCATACAATACGCGCTCACAAACTTCCCTCCCTGCGGCTATGATTCAGTTCCCGGCCTGCAATGCTGGGCTCATATTTCCTTCCGCAAGTACCCGACCCACCCATACAGTATGCTGAAATCGCTTCAGTATGTTCTCTGTTATCGTCTCATTTGCTGGCATGAGAGGTCCTCTATTCGCGCTCTGATACGCTGTATTACCAATCCTTTCCAAAACGGCAGCATGCACATATGGAACAGGTTTATCAATTTTAGATGTATTATCAGTCGTAAAGGAGGTGCAACATGAAAGCAGGTATCTATTTCACGGGAACCGGTCCAATTTTAATTCTTACCTCTTTCGGCGCTCTGGATGCGCCTGAGATGATTAAGAAACTCACTTTAAAGGGCATCAAAAAATTTATCGCTTTTGAAGTCGGTGAAGCTCTCGTTAGGGAGAAATATGGTCAGCAGTTCAATATAATTATGGGCGATCTTCAGCAGGAAGACGATCTCAGGGTTTTGGACTATGATGGGCACCACGTCTTCTATAATTTTTCCTTCAATGAGATGAGTGATCCTATCTACCACGAGGGCTGAAGTCTGCTGGAAAGCCTGTAAGATCCGCAGGCTTTCCGGTATCCCGCTCTAATTCACCTCGAATCCGGCCGTATTGCCAAGCTGAAATTGCATCTTTTGGCTGGATCTGCAGATGAGGTCACATCTGCCGCGTCCTTGATCTCTGCATGCATGGCTACGCCCTCCTAAAGCATGTCTCAAAACGGCGGCAAGACGACAGCCGCCCCCAAATCTATAATCCGCACTTTTTGTAGTATGCATAAAAGGGCGAAATCACAACCATCATTCTTTGATGATTTTAACCCGTCCTAAATCCATCCCAATTTTTAACCACTTGTAATTGCTAATATTTTTAACTTTTTGAAATGTTGGTATGTTTTTTGCGAGAAATATGCATAAGGGAGAAACAGCCTGCCACACACACTCTAAGCTGATTAGCAGGCATTGACTGATTGTTTAATAGAAAGAAGACTGAGGCGCCTTATGATTGCTAAAAAAAAGACGGAAGAAAACCGGAAAACAGGCTCTGAAAAACACCGCACGCGTTTCCATCTGGTGGAAAAAGAGGTCCTCGCCCTGCACGCGTCCCTTGATCTGCAGACCGTGTTGACCGCCATTCTAGAAAGCGCGGCCAATATTGCGCAATCCGAGGCCAGCACACTTTTTCTCATTGACCAAATGAGCGGCGACCTTAAGTTTGCCGTCCCAACTGGGCCGGCGGCCGAAAAATTGGCGGATGTGCGTATCAAAAAGGGTGTCGGCATTGCCGGATGGGTTGCCCAAAATGACAAACCGATTATCATTCCCGATGTCAGAGAAGATCCCCGCTTTCATCCGGAAATCGATAAAATGTCCGGTTTCACGACGCGTTCGATTTTGGCGGTCCCCTTAAGATCAAAGGGCAAGGTGATCGGTGTTCTGGAAGCCTTGAACAAACAAGCGGGGCGGGCCTACTCCAAGGAAGATGTAATGCTGTGTTCTTCCTTTGCGGACCATGCTGCCCTGGCAATCGAAAATGCCCAGTTGCATGAATCCCTGGAGATTAAATCCTCGGAACACTGTCGCCTGCAAGTTCAATTGATCGAAGCGGAAAAAAAACAGGCCCTGGAAAGATTGTCCGCTGGCATCGCACATGATCTGAAAAATATTATTAGCGCCATATCCGGATTCGCTGAAATCGCCATGCTGGATGTCCATGATAAACCGGTTCGGGATGATATCAGTGAAATTCTGAAGGCCAGCAACAGCGCCATGGACCTGGTTGACCAGATTCTGACGTTCACGAGCCAAGGCCAGCAGGAAAAGATTCCGGTCAAAGGCCAGAAGGTGCTCAAGCAGGCAATCAAGCTTTTCCGGATTTTCCTGCCGGAAACTATTTCGATTCGCGGTAATTTTTCTTTTCAGGATGGTTTGATTCTCGCAGACCCAAAGCTGATGCATCAGGCCCTTACCAATCTGCTTAAAAATGCCCGGGATGCCATCGGTGATGCCCCAGGGGTCTTGAACATTGAGTCCAGCCTGGTCGAATTGAGCACGAATCAGGTTCTGGTCCATCCCGGATTGAAGCCGGGCTGGTATATCAAGTTCACCATTGCCGATGATGGCTGCGGCATGGATGCAGATACCCTGAACAAGATCTTCGACCCCTACTTTACCACCAAATCCGGTGGCGTGGGCACAGGCATGGGTTTGCCCACCACCCGCAGCATTATCAAAGACCATGGTGGTGCGATCAACATTACCAGTACCCCCGAAGAAGGCACCCGGGCGGATATCCTGCTGCCGAAGATACTGGCCGAGGTGGAATCGGAACCCTTGACTTTCGAACAACTTCCCAAAGGCAGCGAGCGTATCCTGATAATTGACGATGAGCGCACCGTTGCTTTCACCCTGAGTAAAATGCTTCGGTCTCTTGGTTACGATTGCACCTCGGTAGGCACCTCTGAGGAAGCCCTCGACATCTATCGCCAGGACCCGAACAGTATCGATCTGATCATTACCGATTGGGCCATGCCGGGAATTACCGGTGACCGCCTAGCTGAATTGGTTACCGAAATACGTAGTGATGCCAAAGTTATTATCTACTCCGCGTTCAGTGGTGAACTCGACCAGGTGAAATTCCGGTCCAACGGGATCCGGGATTCCCTGGAAAAACCGATTTCCATGGAAAACCTAGCGAATACGGTCCGGATTGTGCTGGATGAGTCCTGACCTACAGTAGGCCCGCGTCGGGCGTGAATCCCTACTGGCCGGCAAATTGGAACTGCCGTACCAGCGGGGGATAAAAGTGAAGGCCGCTGACCGACAGCAGCGGCCTTTGCCTTTTTATAGGCCACCGGCATCAGCAAAAAACCGAGCGAAGGGGTATACCTTGCGTGGGATTTGATTACATTTGAAAATCGCTGGTCATTGTCGTCCTGCCAAGGGTGGTTGATACCAGGTAGGCTTGGTAAGAATCGACGTCCATCGTGTCGGTTGCCCCCCAGGAGACCCGAGGTTGCCCCAAGGCTTGACACACACCGATACAGCCTTAGGGTATGACCAGTGAGAGGAACAAAAATGCCATAAAGACTTCTCTTACCTCCATAATATCATCCGGGGTGGCTTTGCGATACCGAAGCCACCCCTTTTATTGCCGTATGCCTGGCAACTATAGGCACCCGGCTTTATTCGGCTTATCCCCCCAAGAAGCGACCAAGTACCAGGGCCACGGCAAACAGGCCGGCACCGATACCAATCAGGATCAGTCCCAAGCGACGCTGGTCCATCGTTTTTTTTGGGGGGAGCGCTGCCCTGGGATCCCGCTTATTTGTCGGATTTTGGAAATAGTAGTTTTCAACCTCCTCGATGGGCAGGTAATCCAAATCCCAATGGGTCGTATGGCGGACCTTCTCACGCTCTGTATAAAGCCTTTTCTTGGCAGACTGATTGGCCATCATTACCTCAAAAACTGTTTTCGATTTAGGCTGCAAGGTTCCCTGGTTCCATACATTAAGCTAATCCCTTTTCTCCGGGACGCAACTTCGCCGTCGACCGTCATAGCCGTTTCCGCCGCGAGCATTGTCCCCCGCTATCGATTCTGTTATCCTGATGGATATTGCATTATTCATCGCGTTAACCCCATCTTCTGGTGACGACTATGCATTACAAGTACTGCCCAATGTGCGGGCATCCTTACCCGGACAAATCCGACGCTGCCGGGGTTCATCAAAACTGTCCGACCTGCGGCCGGTGGCAATATCACAACCCCCGGGTCGGGGTTGCTGTGGTTCTGTTGCAGGACGATCGCCTTTTACTGGTAAAGCGCCGGGGCTCCTACGCCGGCCAGTGGTGCATCCCGTGCGGCAACGTGGACTGGAACGAGGACTTGCGCACAGCCGCCCGGCGGGAAATGCACGAGGAAACCGGGCTGCAGCTCGCCATTGGACCGGTTCTGGCGGTTCACTCGAACTTCCATGATCGGCAGCACCAGAGTGTCGGCGTCTGGTTTTGGGGTGAGCGCCCGTCTGGCGATCTGCGACCTGGTTCGGATGCTGCCGCGGCAGGTTTCTTTGCTTTGAACGAGCTCCCGGGACGAATGGCATTCCCCACAGACCGACTGGTTTGCGAAAAACTGAAACATGGACTGGACAGCGGGCTGCTGATCGACTGGCTGGCGGCGGCCAGCAAACTGGAAAACTGATACGGTATGGATTACGACCTTTCCATCATCATCCCCGCGCTGAATGAAGAGGACCACCTTCCGCGTCTGCTGGCCGATCTGCATGCCCAGGTGCGGGTAAGTCTGGAAATTATCGTCGCCGATGGCGGCTCTACGGACAACACCCTGGCAGCCTGCCGTGCATTTAAACCCATCATCGTGGCCGCTCCCCGGGGCCGGGCCCGACAACTAAACGCAGGGTTCCAAAAATCGACCGGCCCCAATCTTATGTTTTTGCATGCCGACTCGCGCTTGAGAGACCCGCAGCTATTGGCTGAAGCCCTCGCGTCCTGGCAGCGGGCACTCACCGTCAGTGGTGATGATAGGATCGCTGGTCATTTTCCCCTTACGTTCCTGCGCTGCGAATCGGCCCATGACATGATCTTTCGCTACATGGAAGGCAAAACCCATTTTAACCGGATCAACACCACCAATGGCGATCAGGGGTTCTTAATAAAGCGCTCTTTCTTCGAGTCGTTGGGTGGCTTCGACGAGAGCCAGCACTTTTTGGAAGATCAGAAACTGGCCGAAAAAATCCGTCGGCGCGGTACCTGGATGACGCTGCCCGGCAAGTTGTATACCTCCGGACGCCGCTTTGAAGCAGCCGGCTGTCACCGGCTGTATATTTTGATGAGCATGCTCATGGCACTCTACAGTATCGGCCGGATGGAGTTTTTCAACCGATCCCGGGGCATCTACGCCAGCCACAGCGAAACCGGGCATTTGCTGCTGAAGCCTTACTTTGCCGCCGCTATCAGGATGTTCGTATATGATCTGGGGTTGGCTGGGACCCTGAAAACCTGGTTTTTACTCGGCCGCTACATCCGGCAGAATTCCTGGCAGATGTTTTATTTCTTTGATGTGTTGATGGATACGCCACGGAAGGCTGGGGCTTATCCGTGCCTGACGTTTCACGACAATTATTTCGGGCCTGCTATTGACAATCCCGTCTGCGACACCATCAACACCCTCATCTCGTTCTTCTGGTTCATGCTGGTATTGGCGCCATATTTCTTGGTTGTGGACACCCTGTGGCCCCAGGGACCGGCAGCACCCGGAAAAAAAGAACGCCCGTAACCCGGGAAACAACCATCCCTGTCATTGCATCGGCCGCGCATAGCCCGATAATGAGAGGCGATCTCAAAAATAGGATACTGGTTCAAGGTGTGCGGCGGCCGTGCGGTTCTCACGCGTTGCGGGATTTCCCATGCGGTTATGCCGGACAAGCAGACATTTTTGCGATAGTCTTCAGTGCTCGTCAAGGGCCCTTATGATCAGAAGGGGCCGATCGATGCGCTGCAATACCCCAGCCGCCACACTGCCGTAGAACACACGCGACAGCCCACCCCGGCCATGGCTGGCAATGGCGATCAAATCAACATTCTCGGTGTTGGCGGTGCGGATAATCTCTTCCACAACCGGTCCATGTGCCAGGCGGATAATGCCCTCGATCCCTTTTTCACGGAATTCCCCTTGCAGACCGGCCAGATAGTTTTCGATTTCTTTTTCCTGGGCGGCCAGCCCCTCTCTATGAATGGAGGTGTATTGACCGCCGGAGGCCACAACCGTACGCAGCGGTTCGACCACTACCAGGAAAATCACGCGGGAAGAATACAAGGTGGCCAGGTTTTCCACATGCGGTAGAATTGCCTCGGCCCGTTTGGACTGATCCAGCGGTACCAGGATTGAGTAATACATGCCGTCCTCCTTTTCCCTTCGTTGGGCATGGGGCAGTTAAAAAAAGCGCGGCAAAGATACAACAGTGCTGGAGAGCATACGGGCAACCGTCAGGTCGGATAGAGATAATCTCAGAGTCGGCCGGATTTGATAAACTGGAGAAGGGCATCCGGTGATAAAGGGCAAGAGAGCGTCGATCAAATGCAGCGGCAGGACCGATTGTGCTCAGAGCCATTGCTGGTAAGCAAAAGATAGCGTATTCGCGGCGAAAAAACCAGTATCTTTTCTCAGCCGGGTCCTCATGAGTCGTCGGGTACCGGCTCAATGACTGTCCCTTGCCGGAACACCCCCGCCAGTAGCTTGGGAAGGCAAGTTTGCATGCAGTGATTTCCCCAAGTGTTACCGCAACTGGTCATGCCGATGCACGCGGCTGAACGGGCCCCAAAACCAGCGTGTCGAATTTGATTATTTTGAAAAAAAAGCGTACGTTGACGCATCTGGCCATAACCGCACCGATATTTCATGCAATCAAGGAGTCGCGATCAATGCCAACCTTTCCCGAAAATGTACTCGAGTTGCTCAACGCCAATATGGGAGGATTTAACGAAGCCGTGGGCCTCCGCTTTGTCAAAGCAGAGCCGGCTGAATATGTGGCGGAAATCAGCATTACGGATCGACACCTGCAGCCCTATGGTCTGGTGCACGGCGGGGTCTACGCCGGGATGATTGAAACCCTTTGTTCCACGGGCGCAGCATTGACGGTCTGGGAAGAAAACAAATCCACGGTCGGTCTGGAGAACAATACCTCGTTTTTAAAAGCCGTCCGTGGCGGCCGTCTCCGTTGTACAGCCCGTCCGCTGGTACTGGGCAAGCGTTCGCATGTCTGGGAGGCCAGCATACATGATGACGAAGACCGTTTGGTGGCCGCCGGTCGGGTCCGGTTGCTGGTTCTGGAGCCCGGGGCCCAGGCCGCCGGCGCCAAAGTCGAAATGCAGACGGATGCCACCGGGCCCAACGCGCATTTACCTTGATTTCAGCAACGCGCACGCATCGGCGGTATTAAAGACGGCCTGGCGGGTATCCTGCGGTACGAAAGTAAGCGAACAGGCTGCCGGCGATTCCAGGCAAACTCGCCCGGCAGCCTACTCGCGTCGATCAGGTGGCTTCCCGGTTCGAAATAGTTACCATAACCGGTCTGCCCCTGGTTCTATCTATTGCCGGGCCTGCCCCAGACCGATTGTCTGGAGGGCGTCGGTAATTTCATCCAGAATGACCGGGTCATCTATCGTTGCCGGCATCTTCCACTCTTTGTTATCGGCAATCTTTTGGATGGTGCCCCGCAGGATCTTCCCTGAACGGGTCTTGGGCAGCCGGGCGACCACCGTGGCTGTCTTAAAAGCCGCCACAGGCCCGATTCTTTCCCGGACCATCTTGATAACCTCGGCTATAATCTCAGCATGGGGGCGCTCAACTCCGGCATTCAGCACCAGGAAACCGATGGGAAGTTGACCTTTGAGCTTGTCGTCGACCCCGAGTACGGCGCACTCGGCCACATCGGGATGATCCGCCAGGACCTCTTCCATAGCGCCGGTGGACAAACGGTGGCCGGCCACGTTGATGATGTCATCGGTGCGCGCCATGATATAGGCATAGCCCTCATCATCGATAAACCCGGCATCCGCCGTCTTGTAGTAACCCGGGAACTCTTCAAGGTAGGAGTCCAGAAACCGCTTGTCATTCTGCCACAGGGTCGGCAATGTGCCCGGCGGCAAAGGCAGCTTGACAACCAGGGCGCCGATTTTGCCGGCTTTCACCGGGGTGCAGCTTTCATCCACAACCTGCAGATCCCAGCCCGGCACCGCTTTGGTGGGCGATCCGTGCTTCACCGGAAAGGCGTGCAGCCCCATGCAGTTGGCGGCAATTGCCCACCCGGTTTCTGTCTGCCACCAGTGGTCGATCACCGGCACATTCAGGTTGCTCTCTGCCCATTGGAGCGTATCGGGGTCGGAACGCTCTCCGGCCAAAAACAGGGCCTGAAAGCACGAAAGGTCGTAGTCCTTCATCAGCAGCGCCTGGGGGTCCTCCCGCTTGATGGCGCGAAACGCTGTCGGCGCGGTAAACAGGGCCTTGACGTTGTGCTGGGAAATTACCCGCCAGAAAACACCGGCATCCGGGGTGCCCACCGGTTTACCTTCAAACAGGATGGTGGTAGCGCCTTTGAGCAGCGGTGCATAGACGATATACGAATGGCCGACCACCCAGCCCACATCGGAGGCCGCCCAGAATACGTCGCCGGCATCGATGTTGTATACCGCTTTCATGGACCACTTGAGGGCAACCATGTGCCCCCCGTTGTCCCTGACAACGCCCTTGGGCTGTCCGGTTGTGCCGGAGGTATAGAGGATATACAGCGGTTCAGTGGCCGCCACCGGCACACAGTCGACCGGAGCGGCAGTCGCCTGGGCTTCCATCCAGTCGATATCGCGGCCCGCAATCATGGTCGCTTTTTCCATCTCGCGCTGAAAAATGATGCATTTGTCCGGTTTGAATACCGCCGCCTCGATGGCCCCGTCCAGGAGCGTCTTGTAGGGAATGATCTTGCTGACTTCAATCCCGCAGGAGGCGGACACAATCACTTTGGGCTTGGCGTCATTGATCCGGGTGGCCAGTTCATTGGCGGCAAACCCGCCGAACACCACCGAATGCACCGCCCCAATGCGCGCGCAGGCCAGCATGGCGACGGCGGCTTCGGCAATCATGGGCATATAGATAATAACCCGGTCGCCCTCGCCGACACCCTGGGCGACCAGAACCCCCGCGAACCTGGCGACCGTGTCGCGCAGTTCATTATAGGTGTAAGTTTTAACCGTATCGGTCACGGGACTGTCATAAATCAGCGCAGCCTGGTCTCCCCGGCCGTTCTCGATGTGATAGTCCAGGGCATTGTAACAGGTATTGACCTGTCCGCCGGTGAACCAGCGGTAAAAGGGAACGTTGCTGTCATCCAGCACCCGGTCCCACTTTTTGTACCAGTGGCAATCTTCAGCCGCGGCACCCCAGAATGTATCCGGATTCTCCAATGACTGGGCACAGGCCTCATCATATTTTATACTCATCAGTCTTGCTCCTTACATTACAGGTCGCCGCAAAGCGGAAACTCCGCTTTGCGGCGAGATCATAGATTGACTGTTCCGGTTATCCCCACAGACCCCATCCAAAAGATGCAGTAAATACCATGGAAAATACCACCAGAATCATCATCCATATGTCTTCTTTTTTCATATTGCTGACTCCTTTTTATGTCGTCCGCTTTCAAACGGCTCGTTTTGTAACAGGGCACCAGTCATCAGGTTTCCTTGACGACAATCATCTGCTCGGTATCGGCCCGCCGGATCTGCTCTTCCGAGGTAGTGGCCATTTCAGCTTTGAAACAAAGGGCCCACATCATCACGATACCCACGATCCACCAGGCAATCTGCCAGGACCAGATGGCGGGAAAGCCGCAGAAAGAAAAGGCCTTGTTGGCCAGGATACAAGCGGGACCAATTGCGAAAAAGTACCACAGCGGAACGGCCACCTTCATCTTTTTGCGCCAGGACTTTCCGGATGGGGTGGGCTCGTCTACACTGTTGAGCCATGCCCGGACTTCAGCCTGGCGTTCAGTCGTCTCCGGTTTGTCCCTGAAACCGAGACCGCGGCAAAGATAGGCCACGACGAAACCTATGGCGACACCCCAGAAAGCGGGATGCATGGAGAGCGGCTTGGGGATGATTTTATAGGTAACAAAGATCGAGATCATCGCCGCAATCATACCCAGGATCGCGCCGATGGTCGGAAAGCGGAATCCCCAGAGGCTGCCAGACAGCAGGATATACATAATAAATCCGAAACAGGTCGCCAGGGCACCCAATATCACCAGGGCGGTCGTCGACGTCAGGCCCACCCCCAACGCGGCAATGATCAAAAGGGTAGCCAGGATCCGGTTGACCCAGATTTGCTCGGCATCCGAGGCTTTCTGTTTCTTGATGTAGCGCCAGTAGACGTCCCGCAGTAGGATCGACCCGCCGGTACCGATGTAAGGTGCCGCGGTCGAGTGGATGGCCGCAATGGCCCCGACGAAGACGATCCCCAGCATAAAGGGCGGCAGGAACTCCTGCATCAGCAGGGGTACGACCACCTTATCACTTGCAATTGTGGCAAATTTGCCGACGCCGGCCACCTGGAGAATCTTGGCACCCATGCCCTGAAAAGCGGCAAAGAAAAACAGCGAAAAGCCAACCACAAAGGTAGACATGAAAGCCTGCTGCCAGGCCAGCGGTTTCGGGGATTTGATCCCGAAAGTCCACATGGTGAACGCCGGGGAGCACTGGATGCCCATCAAGGCGAACATGTAGGTCAGGATGTAAAAGGAGGTCCAGCCTTTACCGCGCAGGGCCATATCAATGACCTGGGGCACCTCGAGATACTTGGATTCCAGGGCGGCCAGCTTGGCCGAAAATCCGCTCCAACCACCGAAATGAGGCGCGTTGATGACATAGGCACCCAGGATGATGATACCACCGACCAGGAGGATGAACTGAATGACGCCCACCCAGGTAGACGCTTTCAAGCCTCCGGTGCAGACATAAAACCATACGATAAAGCCCATGAACAGGGCACCCACGGTAATAGGCACGCCGCAGATGACATTGAACAAAGCGGCGGCGGCCATCAGCTGCAGGGCTGAATAGAACACCGCGTACAGGACTGCGGCCAGTACGACCAGCCAGCGAATCGCTTCGCTGTTGTAATAATAGGCATACATGTCACCGGGCGTGATGAACCCGTAACGCTTGCCCATCAACCAGGTGCGCTTGGAAAAAAAGGTCCCGGTGATCGGAATCGTGATGACGTAAAATGAAGCAAATGCATACGCCAGACCGAATTTCCAGATGGCCCCCGGGTGGCCGATAAACGTCCATCCCGAAAAAGATGCGGCCGTCGAGGCCATCAAAAATGCAAAAAAGGGAATCGACCGGCCGGCGATAGCGTAACCGGAAGAGGTTTTCTCAGTAAAGTACCCTTTCAGCCCCCAGTAAAAGCAATAGCATATATAAATGCCCAACATAATATAAACCCAAGTGGTTCCGCTCATGTTCTTCTCTGCCTCCTCTTCCGTGATTGATGTAAGATGTGTCCAACCTGTACCCGCCTGCCGGTGGCACCTCCTTTCATGCCGAACGGACCGGTTACAAACACCATCTGCTCGGCCGGCACATTAAAATTGGCCAGTATGGAGCAAGCGCCATGCCAAATGAACCCGATTCATTTTTAGATACTGATTTAACAGCCTAAATTCGATTAACGCAGTGAGGAGACGCTATCAGATCTGTCGGGCATGAATTAGGGTCATTTAGCCCTAAAGTGCGCGTAAACAATTATTATTATTTAAGATAATTATTTGGGGCTATTTTACCCTATTTTGGGGCTTTTGAGATCCCGTACTGCTTGATCTTTTTGAAGAGCGTCTTGCGGTTGATGTCCAGAGCAGCGGCAGCACGACCACGGTGCCACTGATGTTCGTGCAGCACTTGCTGGAGGAATTCGCGTTCAAAGCGTGCCATGGCACTGTGCAGTTCACGGTTGGAACCGGTGGGTTCGATGATAGGGGCCGGACCCGTCTCGGCCGGAGAACTGCCGGCACTGGACGCGTCCATAAAATCCAATTTATTGAGGGTCAGGTAGCGGTGAATGGAATTTTGCAGTTCCCGCACATTACCGGGCCAATCGTAGTGCTGCATCATTTTCATGGCATCCGCAGGGACAGCCGGGACCTTGTCGTCTTCGCTGAGAGAACTCAGGAAATGGTAGACCAGCTGGGCGATATCTTCGCGTCGTTCACGCAGCGGCGGCAAGTGGATGGGAATGATGTGGATACGGTAGAAGAAATCCTCGCGTAGGCGTCCCTGTTTTACGAAAGCCTGCAAATCCCGGTTGGTGGCGGCAATGAAACGGACATCCGGGGTTTTGATATCGGTACTCCCGATCGGTGTGTACCCGCCGCCGTCGATCGCCCGCAGGAGTTTGGCCTGTAGGTTGAGGTCCAGTTCACCCACCTCGTCCAGAAAGAGGGTCCCGCCGTCGGCACTGCTCAGGTATCCCGGGTTGTCCAAAGCGGCACCGGTGAAGGCACCTTTCTTGTACCCAAAAAATTCGCTCTCCACCAGGTTGTCCGGAATGGCTCCGCAGTTGACGGTAACAAACTGGGCCGCGCTGCGGTCGCTCAGTTCGTGAATGGTCTGCGCCACCAATTCCTTGCCGGTTCCGGACTCTCCGTAGATGATCACGTTGGCCCGGGAAAAGGCCGCCTTGAGAATGAGTTCATACACCTCCCGCATAACCCGGCTTTTGCCGACAATCCGGCCGAAGCGTTCACCGCCTTTCAGGGAGGAGCGCAGGCGCAGATTCTCTTTACGCAGATGGGCCTGACTGGTTTTGAGTTCCTCCACGTTCAGCCGGCGGCGGGTGATATCGACGTGGGTCCCGATCACCCGGACAGCGCGGCCGGATTCGTCTTTTTCCACCAGCCGGGCGCGGCACAGAACCCAGCGCCAATCCTGGGATTTGGTGCGCATCCGGTATTCGATCTCAAAAGTCGCCACCGAACCTGAGGCGATATCCGCCATGCGGCTTTTCAGCGGTTCCTGTTCATCGGGGTGAATCAGGTCGTACCAGGTTTCGACATCCTGCGACATTTCATTGGGAGCATAGCCGAACATGGTAAAAAAGCGCGGACTTAAATAGATCCGGCCGGTTACGAGGTTGTAGTCCCAAAGCGCGTGCCGCGCGGCGGAAAGGGCCAGGTCCAGGCGTTCATTGCTGCGGCGCAAGGATTGCTCGGCAGCCAACCGTTCGCTCATCTCCCGCTCCAGTTGACGCTTGTTGTTTTCCAGGGCCTGGGTACGGTCTTTCAGATCGGCGGTCCGTTTTAGGATTTCCTCCTCCAGGTGGGCCCGGTAGCGCCGGTTTTCCACCCGCAGGCGAGCGCGCTCCAAAGCCTTGCGTACGGCGTGCTCTAAAACCGCCATGTCTTGGATGGGTTTGGTGACAAAATCCCAGGCCCCCCGGTGAAGGGCCTCCAACACGTCCTGCATATCACCGGTGCCGGAAATGACGACAATGGGTATTTCCGGGGCCTCGGCTGTAACCGCGGCCAGGACCTCCAGGCCGTCTATTTCCGGCATACGCAGGTCCACCAGGACGATGTCCGGTTTTTTTTCACGAAAAACGGTCAGACCGATCCGGCCATTTGCAGCCATGAGGACGTGAAACCCACTGTCATTCAGGTACACGGAGACACTTTCCAGCACGATAGGTTCATCATCGATGATCAGAACGTTTAATTTTTTATCAGCAGTGGTCATGCCGGTCTCCGGTCATATCTCTCACGCGGACAAGGGCAGGCGAATCAAAAAGGTAGCGCCCTGCCCGGCCCGGGATTCCACACTCATGGTCCCCTTGTGGTTGTTCACGACGATAAAATAGGCCACCGACAAGCCCAGGCCCGTGCCGACACCCACATCCTTGGTGGTATAAAAAGGTTCAAATACCTGGTGGTGCGCCTTCTTTGCGATGCCTGGACCGGTATCGGTAACCCCAATGTTTAAAAACCCAGCGTCCACCCGCAGTTTCAAGATAATCCGGGGCGGCTGCGACCCGGGTGCCTGGGCCATGGCCTGGGCAGCGTTGCGCAGCAAATTCAGCAGGACCTGTTCTATCTGGGTCCCCACGCAGAGGACCTCGGGCAGATCGGCGGCAAAATCGCGGACAATTTCAATGCGCCTGAAATCATACTTTTTCTTGAGATCGTAATCGTGGGCGGCCAGTTCGATGGTCTTATCCAATAGCTCGGCCATGTCGACCGGTATTTTACGGGAATCGCTATTGCGGCTGAAATTGAGCATGTTGGTGATGACTTCGGAGGTACGAATCCCGGATTCACGAATGCCGTTTAGAAAGCGGAGGATTTCCCGCTGCTCAAGGTAGGCGTTGACGGCTTCCAGCTCGGTGCCACAGTCCGCCGCGGCAGACTGGTTATCCGGCAATTCCACGGAAAGCCGGCGCATTATATTCTGGACACTCTGGATCATACCGCCCACCGGATTGTTGATCTCGTGGGCCATGCCGGCCGCCAGACCCCCGATGGACATCATTTTCTCGGTCTGGATCATCATATCTTCCATGCGGACCCGGGCGGTCACGTCATCCAGGCGCACGACCGCGCCTTCCACCCCGGGAACCACCAGGGGGTAGACCATGATATCGAAATACCGCATCTCAGCTTCCACAGGCAGGCGCACCTTTTCGGCTACCTGGGCCGTATTGTCCTGCAAGGCCCGCCGAACGATCTCCACCTGGCGATCGAGCTGGGGAAGCACACTCTCCAAATCGGCACCCAGCGCTTGCTCCTGGGGCACCCCGGTCATCTTCTCCGCCTCACGATTCCACTGGGTCACCCGCTGTTCGGCATCCACCCCCACCAGGACAGACGGCATGGAATCCACGATATTCTTCAGGTAATACCGCATGCGGACCATCTCCTGCTCCGTCCGCCGGCGCTTGGTGATGTCCCGGGAGACGCCGAGAATATTCACCGCCTGTCCGCTGTCATCCCAGATAAAGCTGCTCGTGACTTCCGTCCAGATCGTACCACCGTCCTTGCAGGTCATCTCCAGGACCATGGTCCGGGGTTCCGCGGCAGCCACCCCCTCCCGACGGACGGCTGCGATGCTCTCGTCAAACACCTTGTGCGCCTGGGTCCACGATTCCGGTGTAAGCGACTGTTCCAGGGTGAGATTCAGGGCCTCTTCGGGTGCCAATCCCCGGATACGTTGAACCGAGGGACTGTAGTAGGTGAAACGGTAACTGTCGATATCCAGCACCCAGATCATATCGGTAACGTTTTGAGCAATCAGCCGGTATTGCAATTCGCTCTCCCGCAGGGCCTCCTCGGCCTGCTTGCGTTCTTTGATCTCGGCTTCCAGATTACTTTGGTAGGCCTCCAGGCGCTCCATAAACCCATTGAAATAGGAGGCCAACCGGCCGATTTCATCCCGGCTGCGCCGCCGCATGCGCACGGATATGTCCCCATCCGCTCCCAGGCGAAAACGGGTCATCAGTTCCCGCAGAGGATTGGTTATGGAGGCCCCGATCTGCATGGAGAGCGGGATGACCAGGGTCAGCGATACCAGGACGGTAAAGAAAATGATATTGCGGATGGTATGCAGCGGTGCGTAAAATTCCTCCAGGTAGCTCGAAGAGGCCACAATCCAGTCGTACTCGGGAATGTAGTTAAAAATGACCAGCTTCTCGCGGGTATCAGCCTCGTCCGGGTTTCTCCAGGAGTAGGTGATCTTGCCGCTTTTGCGGCGGCAAATCTCGCGAATGAAATAGCGCCCCTGGGCGTCCTGGGCATCGTAATAGTTGTGGCCCTCGAGCTTCGGGTGCAGGATCAGGTTGCCGCCGCTGTCCAGCACATATGAATACCCGGTCTTGCCGAACTGCAGCGAGAGAATACTTTCCCGGAAGTCGTCCACCTGGACCAGTTCATAGAACTCGTTCCGGTATGAGGAGACGGAAATGATCCAGTCCCAGGGGGCGAAGTATTTCATATACAACGCCTTGGGACGGGCGCGGGCTTCGCCAGGATTCTTCCAATCATATTCCAGGTAACCGGCTTTGCGGGCGCGCTGATCCTGGATAAAATCGTATTCGGAAAGATCGGCGCCGTGTAGAGCCTCTCTGGGATGAATCAGGATAATACCGTCACTGCTCACAATATAGATATACCCCGTTTTACCGATCGTCTGGCTCAACAGCACGGCGCGGGCTCGATCTTTGGCTTCGAATTCATCCAGAGCACCGCTTTGATACTGCTTGTAAAGATATTCAACGATTTCGAAGTTTTTCTCGGCCACGGCCCGCAGGTGATTCTTGATGGAGGTAGCCGCTGAGGCCCGGGCCATATTCAAGATGGTGGCCGTTGTGTTTTTCAGTTCGCTCTCAATGCTGGACTCGATGTGGCGGCGGACATTGGAGTAGATGACGACGCTGCCCAGGGTGATGGAGAGAAAGAAGACCGCTGAGTAGCTGATCAAAAGCTTGTAGCGGATACGCCAATCTGCAAACCGTCGCAGCTTCATGGGTTGCCATCCCAGGGTTTGGGGATAAGAGGCCGGCCATTCATCGCGGTCTCCAGCGAGCGCACGGTATGGTTGTATCGGCCGGGAGCTCCGGTCGGTTGCATGTTTGCTGCGTGGTCTGGACGAAACGGCATGCCTATGGTTTCCCTTTCGCAAAACAAAAAAAAACACTAAGCACGATTGTCGGCCTCATGTCAATATCCGGTCCGGCATGATGACCCTCACGTTGCCTGCGGCCAAGGGTCTGTACTCCACACAAACCACCATAATTACTATGTATTAATAAAAAATCAACCTCCAGGGAGGTATGCGTCTGGTCGTCTCACCGGACGCACGTCATCAATAAGACCGTAAATCCATGCATATAGAGGCCTCCTGAGGTCTTCAGATAGGGCCAAACGGCCGGATCACAGCATTGGATGTGTCCAGTATGGTGACGGCCGACCTGGCCGCCACCCGGTACGGCATTAACCTTTGCATTTAAGCTCGTTCTTTTAAAACCTGCGGACATGGTCTATAGTCGCTCAAGTTGGCACACCGGATTTCATCGGAAACCTTCACGCGGCTTTTGAGGAATAATTGAAACCACGCTACTTTTACGGTTACAACATCGTGGCCGCCGGTTTTATCACCCAGGCAGTCGTCATCGGCGCCATGTTTACCTACGGCGTCTTCTTCAAAGAACTGGAGGTAGCCTTCGGCTGGTCGCGCACCCTGCTATCAGGCGCTTCCTCGGTAGCGTTTCTCTGCATGGGAATCGGGGGTGTCATTGCCGGGTCCCTGAATGATCGCTTCGGTCCCCGCAGCATCCTGACCTTTTCAAGTATATCGCTAGGGCTGGGCTATATCCTGATGTCGCAAATGGGAGCCCACTGGCAGCTTTACCTGCTGTATGGGCTTTTGGTGGGCATTGGTTTTGCCACCCACGACGTGATCACCCTCTCCACCGTGGCCCGCTGGTTCGTCCGGCGACGGGGAATGATGACGGGACTGGTCAAGGTCGGCACGGGCGGGGGGCAGCTGGTCGTCCCCTTGCTGGCAGCCGCGTTGATTGCGCGCATCGGCTGGCGACCGGCCTACCTGGTGATCGGGATTCTCTCCCTGGCGACATTGATAGCAGTGGCCCAGATGATGAGGCGGGACCCGCGGGGCATGGGTTTGCAGCCCGACGGGGATCCACCGCAAGCGCCGTTGGAGGGGCAACCGGTCCCGGTGTCCAGCTTGACCTTGTCCGCTGCTGCGCGCACATTGACCTTCTGGAGTCTTTGTATCGCCGAGTTCATGATCTTCGGCTGCCTGCTGACCACCATCGTCCATATCGTGCCGCATGCGCGCGATCTGGGTCTCCAACCGACAACGGCGGCAGGGGTGCTCTCAACCATCGGCGGGGTCAGCATGCTGGGCCGGATAGTCATGGGCACGGCCAATGACCGCATTGGCGGCAAGCGCTCACTGGTTCTTAGCCTCACGCTGTTGATCATTTCCCTGGTTTGGCTGCAAGTGTCCGCCAGCGCCTGGATGCTGTTCGTTTTTGCGGTGCTCTACGGATTCGCCCATGGCGGCCTGTTTACCGTGATGTCCCCTACCGTGGCTGAATTTTTCGGGACCGCCTCCCACGGTCTGATTTTTGGCATGGTTCTTTTCAGCGGCACCCTTGGTGGGTCTTTGGGGCCGCTGATTGCCGGCTATATTTTTGATTTGAGCGGTGCCTATCGCGTGGCTTTTATTACGCTTACCGTCATGGCTTGCAGCGGACTGATCCTAGCCGCTTTGATAAGACCCGTGGAAACGGGCAAATGACTGCCGGGAGTTGAAACAACTCATCGCCTTTATCCGTGGTCGTGCATTCTCCATAACGGCATTTCATATCTCAATACACAAAATAGCTCTCCGACAGACACTCCACCGCGTCCATGGTCTGTTTTTCCGAATTTGATCTAAGTCAATGTTAAACAATCTGAATTGCATTAGAAAATGAATTGTATGCGCAATACCGACTTCCTTAGGGGAGCATAACCATAAGATGATTCGGATTATGAATACACCCAATCAACCGCTGACAGCAGAGGGATCACCACCCCCGGTGAATCGTTTTAAAAAGATTATCGATCACGTGGCCCGGCAGACAGTGGACCTGTGTTGGCACTGCAAAACCTGCAGCGCCGGGTGCCCATTCGTGGAACACATGGATCTGCTGCCCAACCACGTCATACGTCTCGTGCAGCTGAACCAAAGGGAAGAGGCTTTACGGTGCCGCACGATCTGGATTTGTGTAGGCTGCCACACCTGTTCGACCCAATGCCCAAACGCCATCGACATCGCATCTGTCATGGATGCCCTGCGGCAGCTGGCCATCCACGACGGCGTCATCGATGCGGAAACGGATATCTACAAGTTTCACAGGTATGTCTACCAATCGATCCAGAAACACGGTCGCCTGAACAAGCTGGAGGCCCTTTCCCGATTCAAACTTGGCTCCGGCCAGATTTTCAGCGACTTGCAGGCTGGGCTGAAAATGTTGACGCGCGGCAAACTTGATGTGCTGCCGCACAATATTGATGACCGGGGTGCGCTGGCCCAGATCTTCGCCCACTATGATGAACGCCGGAGGAGTTTCGATACCCATGAATGAGATGCGCCTTGCCTATTATCCCGGGTGTACCCTTGATTCTACGGCGCGTGAGATTAACGACGGCCTGAAACAGGTCTGCCAATACCTGGACATCGACCTGCAAGAGATCGATGATTGGAACTGCTGTGGCTCATCATCCGTGCATGCCGTTAGACCCCAATTGGCGGTCTCCCTGGCTGCCCGCAACCTGTTCAAAGCCCAGGATACGGGCCGGGATCTGATGGTGATGTGCGCCGGCTGCACCAATCGCCTGCGAACCGCAGCTCACCATCTGCGCACCGATGCGACTACCAGGCGGGTCAATGCGCAGATTCTGGGAGACAGCCTGAATGGTGACATGGATGTCCACCACCTGCTGGACCTGGTACCCCAGCGGCTCAAGCAAAAACCCTGGAACGGGGCTCTAGAGCGACCTTTAAAGAAATTGCGGTACGTTCCGTATTATGGCTGCCAGCTGGCCATGCCGCCGGAGCTGCGCCACCATCCCCGGCTTTACGGCAGCATGGAAAGCGTGATGAACTGGCTGGGTGCGGAAGAGCACACTTGGGGCTATACCGCCAAGTGCTGCGGTGCTTTTCTATCCGTTGCCCGCCCGGATATCGTCGTACCGATGGTAACCGACATTATGGACCAGGCCCGGGCTGCCGGTGCTGAATGCATCGTGACGGCTTGCGCCATGTGCCAGCTCAACCTGGAACTGCGCAGCGCAGAACCTGAAAACCGGCTCCCTGTGTTCTCCATCGTGGAGCTGTTGGCCTACGGACTGGGTAGCGCGGACTGGCCCACCTGGTTCAAACGTCACCTGGTCGACCCCCTGCCCCTGTTTGAAAAACGCGTTCTTTGAGACCGCCGGGCAATAACCGTTATCAGCCTATTCGCTTGGTCCGCGTGCGGGAATACTTCGAGCCCAGGCTCCCAATCCAAATACGGCAAGATTTCAAGTCACCGCATGTCCTTGCATGCGCAAAGCCAAATCACGGGACTGCGGTTCGATGCGCGTTTGCCCATGGAAGTCATAAACGTAAGGCGGGACGGTCTTGCTACATGACAGTCGTTTTTTCGCTTTGCCAGTCTTTTGTTTGCATGCACACCGGGTTATGACCAGCAAGAGAAAATGTACAGGTTCTAGCATGGGAAAATGGGCCTTGCATTCAGCCCTACATTTTGAGCAAATGGCACTTCTGGGCAAATTTTAGATTGCTTCTAAATGCCTTGACAAAATTATGGCTCCGCCCTATTCAACTATTCACTATCCTAATTTTCAGCACGATCCTTAGCATACGACCTTCAAGGCCACGTCAGGGGCATGTTTAGAAACCGGCGTTTGTCTGTCTTCCCTGGACGCCGTTTGCAAGCGAACCAAGTGACGACCCTCTATAGGAAGAAGGAGGAAGCATGCCGAGTCAGGTTACCATCGCAACTTTCAATGCCGAGAATTTATTCGCCCGCTATAATTTCAAAGGAAAGAAAACCAACCAGAAAGATGCCAAGGGCAGATGGGTATACCGCCCCTACACGCCTTCTGAACTGAACAAAGCCGTCAAAGATGGGTTCATCCAAGACAAAGACCTCTTTAAAAAATCCCTGAAACCGATCCGAACCCTCACCGCCAAAACGATTCGTGCCGTCAAAGCCGACATTGTCGGCCTACAGGAAATAGAGAATCTCGATACCCTTAAGAAATTCAACCGTGAATACCTGAAGAGCGGCAAGTTCAAATATCAAATGGTCATCGACGGCAATGACAATCGCTACATCGATGTAGGCTTACTGCCCAATATCCCCATTGATGCGATCCGCACCCACCAGTTTGTGCGCAAAGGCCGTTCGAAGACCTTTGCCCGGGATTGCCTGGAAGCCCATTTCAAGATCGACGGTAAGCCCCTGGCGGTTTTCGTAAACCATTTTACCTCCATGATGCGGGGGCGGGCCAACTCAAAGTACCGCCGGGTCGGTCAGAGCAAAGCCGTATTGCAGATTCTCAAGGACCGCTTCGGCCAAAATTTCGGTAAAGAAAATTTCGTGATATTAGGTGATCTCAATGATTACATGGCTGCCGGAAAGGAAAATGAATCGGGTATCCGGGCTCTGCTGGCATCCAATCAGATGGAGAATGTCGTCGATCGCCTGGCAGTGGCTGACCGCTGGACGCATTATTACAAAGGTAACAAATCCTACCACCAGCTAGACTACCTTCTGGTAAGCAGCGCCCTATCCAAAAAGAATAAGAACGTGTTGCCGGTAATCGAACGCCGGGGACAACCGTTGCGGGTCAACCAGAAAAACAAACCACCGGTAGTGAAGAAGTTCTTCCCGGGGATAAAGGGCAACGCCAAGGCTTCGGATCATTGCCCGGTAGCCATCACATTGCAGCTTTAAAGTCAGGGGCTCTGTATGTTTTAGAGTAATTTTGAGCGGTGCTTTATGTCCAATGGATAGCTTTTATGGGCAAACTTATTGATTAAGGCTTATTTAGCCACATCTTTATGTAAGTTTTCGTACGTTTTCTGGCAGACAGCCTGGCCCGACCACCAATCACCCCACAACAAACCATAGGAGGTTTTAATGGCTGCCTATCTTGTAGGCCAAATTACAGTTAAGGATGAGGAACTATGGCAACAATATGTTTCCGGCGTCGCAGAGTCTATTGCCCCTTTTGATGCCAACGTGGTTTTCAGAGGAAAGCTTGATAAGGTTCTGGCCGGCACCCATGATGCCGATCTAGTGGTTGTCATTGAATTTTCCGACCTCTCTACTTTAGACAACTGGTTCAATTCAGAAACATATCAGTCTCTGATTCCAATGAGAGATAAAGCCGCGAATGTTACCATCACCACTTATCAGGCATAGGCCTTGATGAATCGGTACTATCAGATCAAGATGTAAAACACGATGGGAAGGCCGAAGAATACAAGCAAAAACAGAAGATCAGGATTTTTGAATTTGAAAAAGGGTTTGCCTTCACCGCAATTATAGCAGTCGCTATACCGCAATTTATTATTGGCGCCACAAGCGCATTTCCAGGTTTGCATTGAAATTTCCTTGTACATTTTGAAAATAAAATGCATTGCTAAACATCGGGTTTAACCCATTACCGCTATAACTTATATCGGTTCAGGTATGTCCCACTTTAGCCGGTAATTTGACATGCGGACCGAATCCCGCCTGTAACCTATTGGTTTATTATACGATTTACGCCTCAACCGGAAACAGGGTTGCGTTACTTTGCCGGAACCCCTCAGGTCCAGAGATATACCCGCCAAGATTCTTGACATATCCAACCCAGTATCTAGCTTAAGTTCCTAAACACCGCCAACAACATCTGGTCACATCCACTTTTTGGCGGTAAAAAATGAATAATGCTTCTTACCGTATGGGAGGTATGCACATATGAGCGATGAACAAGTAAAAACGCTTTGCGCCCATGTAGAAGATGAACTGCAGGTCAATGATCCGGAGGCATATATTGCCCTTATCAAACCGGCGACTCACTTCTGCCAGGGCTGCGGCCGCAGCGCTGCCAAGGCTGAGAATCTATGTAAACCCCAAGAATTCTAATCCAACGCAATAGCCGCCCCTTCTTGGCCTCTACCAGGAAAGGGCGGCCCATATAGCCACCATTTTCGATCAATCTGTCTGAGTGCCTTGCTATAAGATCATGCGAAGCGAAAGATTGTATAAAAACGATCTACTGCTTTCGCTGAATTGCGCTATTCGCAGCACAGCACAGTTCGCTTCAAACCGCACATGCACCATACCCTTAGTATTGGGGCCGTAAACCGGGGGGAGGTACTTTATCCTGTAAACCGAGAAGAGGCCCGGTTAGCCCCCAGATCACTGATCAACATCAATCCTGAAACCCGGCACGCATGTAATCCGGCCACTGAAACCGGTAGAAGCTACAATATGCTTCAACTGGATATGGCCCAGCGCCGGTGAGCAGCTGATATTCAACACCTTACCCGTCTCTAATATGAATTTACTCGTTCAAGGGCTGGTTATCACGGTACCCAACCCCAGGAGTTTGATCTTTATCGCGGCATTTCTACCACACTTTATCGATGCCACCCGCCCCCTGGGAATACAATTTATCTATACTGTTCCGACATTTTTAGGGATCACTTTTTCCGTAACATCGATTTGGGCTACAGTTGCAGGGAACGTAAGCGCTTTTCTGCAGGTTCAACGAGCCTTTCAATCAGTTTTCCTTTTTTTTGAACCATTTCACACCTTGCTCCAAAATTTGGAATCCCCCCAAAACTGTTTTTGCCAAAACATGAAAGACGCTACAAATAATGTGGGCGATCAATGGTCCTGCTGATACAAGCTACAATAATTTGCACTTCTCAAAACACCCTCCGGTGACAAAACTTGCAACATATTATAATCATTGTGTTTTTTGATAAAGAAAATTTGGCACGATATTTGCGGGATAGTATTGATAGAGAACGTTTATGCTTTTTCATTTTACTGAAGCGTGAGGTGACTTATCTGCCCGAGCCAATGCAAAAGAGATAGTAAGGAGGCATTGATGATTCAAGGAACAATCCTAGACAGGCGTTCATGTGACGATCGTAGAGAAGAGGAGACCTCCACTTACACTGGCCCTGATAGAAGGGTATCGGGTGAGAGGCGTGATGAAAAAATCACCATCTGTGTTTTCTGCGAGAAAATCTGCGGCGAAAAGAAAAGCTGGTTTAAAACACCCAATCCAAAAGACAAAGCTGTGGATTACCAAATTTACGTTTGTGACAAATGCGCCTCAAAACTTAGTCAACCGATTTACACGGATTCTCGAATTGGCCATTAGCTGCGCCGAAACACGCTACGCGCAGCATGAAACCGCCTCGTGTAAAGAACTGGATTCGTATTTATACAACCCAGGGATCGATCCTGGCCCTCCGCAGGTCAAGGGGTTTGCGCAACTAACTGGAAAAAGCTTTAAATTTTTCTATGAATGCCGGGCGACAATATAGGTATGAACAAAAGTTTTAAAGGGGTAATGAGGAGCACGTCAGCGTTCTATTTGCTTTAATGAAAATTGTTTGAACATTCTTATTGATTCTAACATGACGGGCCATTATAGAGGACCGCGTTTGGAAAACACGGTCCTTATCTAATTTATGGTGCGTCCGTTGAGCACCGTACTCAATTTCCGATATGGTGCTATCTTCATTCCGGGGCTGGAATCGAGCCGGTCTGGCTCCCACCAGCTACAACCTAGGACTTGACGTCGACCCTAGCCGTTATGATAGAAAGCAGTGTCTCTAATTCATACAATTACAAGCGCTTCTAAAACCAATGACTCGAAAAAGATAGATGAACAAACCATTCAGAGCTGAAATTGCAGAACGCAAGGATACGCAGGAAAACTTGTTGTCAGAGGAATACCGCGCTAGGCTTTTTAAAACCCATGTCCAAGGGGCCATCGTTCGGTCGATTGCTTCTGCAGCCATGTGGTTTTTTGCCCTTTTTGCATTTTGGTTCAAAGACATCCAGGCTGCTAACTTTATTGGGCTCACCAGCTCGGTCCTGTTCATCGTTTTGATGAATCCTCCCACTCTTTTCATTCTAAAACGCATTAGCCACAGGAGAACGTACGCCAACTTTTCTATCTTTATCAACATGCTGGAGGTTATCGGCTATACCGGCGTTATATATTCGGCCGGCGGATTTGAAGCCACCTTCCTGACACCGATCTATGCCGGCCTGATTACATATCTTGGAGCCATGGCGCCTCGCAAAGTGACCTTTGTTATCGCAGGCTTTTGTGCGCTATGCTATGGATCCATGGTCGTCTTGGTAGGCCTGGAAATCATACCCAATCTGAAAATCGACCCTAATTTCAATCCTCCCCTGACGACTCAAATTATCAGATGTGCCATCGTCATGATCCTGCTTTTTATTGTGGCCTATATTTCTGCATTCACGGCCGGCCGGATCAAAGCCGGACGCGACCGGCTGCGCCTGCAAAACAAAGAGCTTGCCGAAAAGACGATTGAATTGGAAAATTCGCAGGTCAAACTGGCGGTTGATATCATCCAGCGCAGAGAAGCCGAGCAGAATCTGCAAAAAAGCGAAGAAAGGTACCGTTTTCTGGCCGAGAACATGGCTGACATCGTCTGGACCCTTGACTGCCAGTTCAATGCTACCTACCTGAGCCCATCGATCGAAAAGGTGCTCGGGGTCACACCCGAGCAGATGATGCAGCGCAGCATGCAGGAAATAATGAGTCCCGAATCGTGGAAAAAGGTGCGAGAGGTGTCCGCCAGAGCATTTCAACAGGATACCGAGCCGGGTGAGGATCCGGACCGTTCTATAACCCTCGAAGTCGAATATTACAAACAGGACGGCACTACCGTATGGATGGAAGACACTGCCAGGGCGATACGGGACCATACGGGCGACATTGTAGGGGTTTAGGCGTATCCCACAACATCACCGCCCGCAAAGAAGCGGAAAAGCAACGCTTAGAGCTGGAAAGACATCTTTTGAAAACCCAGAAGACCGAAAGCCTGGGGCGTATGGCGGGGGCCATCGCCCATCTGTTCAACAACAAGCTAAGCGTGGTGCAGGGCAACCTGGAATTATCCATGGGCAGGCTGTCCGATAGAGATGATATTCAAGAGAACTTAAGGGATGCGATTGAAGCATCTAAAGAGGCCGCCGAGATAAGCGGTCTGATGCTGTCTTACCTCGGCATTGGTTTGGGCAAATGCAAACTAATTGACCTCTCCCGGGGATTCCGTGAAAGCTTGCCGTTGTTACAGGACACGCTACCCACCGGAATTATCCTGGAAACGGATGTCGTAACCGATAGCGTGGTAGTGAATGCCAATACCAAGCAGTTATGGCAAGCAGTCAGTCAACTGCTCAGCAATGCCGGGGAAGCAATCGGCCCCAAGAGTGGCAAGGTCAATCTATCCATTAAAACCATCGCGGCCAGCGATATCCCCCGGGCCGACCTGTCTCCAGCCGATTGGGAACCCACCGTGGATCGCCTGGCCTGCATCCAGGTCAAAGACACGGGCTGCGGGATAGCCGCAGATGATATGGATAAAATATTCGATCCCTTTTTTACGACTAAATTCACAGGGCGCGGGTTGGGACTGGCCGTGACTTTGGGCTACGTTAAAGCATGGTACGGTGCAATTGGGCTGGAAAGCAAAGTTGGCCATGGGACGGTTGCCCGCGTCAATCTGCCGCTTGCGCAGGATCATATTCCCAGCACATCCGATAAGAAAACAGCCAAAATATATTTGCCGGCAGAAGGCGACACGGTGTTGCTGGTAGATGATCAGGAAAGCGTACTCCGCCTGGGATCCAAGATGCTGAAGTTCCTTGGGTATAATGTCCTTACAGCGAGTTGCGGATCTGAAGCCTTGGAACTGTTTCGCCAAAATCGTAACTCTGTCCGTTGCGCGATCACTGATCTCACCATGCCGGACATGGATGGTCGGCAGACCCTTGCGTCCTTGCGAGAGATTGATCCCGACCTACCGGTGATGCTGTCTAGCGGTTATAACGAAGCTGAAGTAATGATCACGAATGGGGCCGACCAGCCACATGCCTTTTTACACAAGCCATACTCATTGAAAGAGTTGAAACAAAAATTGAGTCAGGTTTTTGAAGATAAGGTCTGAAGGTTTAATTAAGCAGACGCTTTGGGATCGAGCCATACTAGCCAATATAGATGCATGAAAACGGTTACCTCCTACAGGCAGCAGCCCTTTCATTTATTGATAGGCCCGTTGAACCCCGATTGCAAAATCAAAGCGTGTGAAATCCCGCTACCGGGGCAGGATGCGAGCCTGCGGCCTAAGGATTCCAACTTAAATGCTAAGGTTTAAAGGATTGTAATTTCAATTTTTTAAAAACATTAGGGCGCCTCATTTTTTTGCTGTCTTGTTCCCTATCGGCTCCCATTTTCAATAATTTACCTGTTTATGGGAATATTTCCTCTCCTCAGCCGCATAGGGTGCTATAAAATTCTGTGGCAGCTATATTCTTTTTAGTCTATCCTATTAAAACAGTTAAAATAGATTGGAACGAATCGCTTTTCCCAGCTGTTGTAGACTGTAATTCCCACGTTACTTCATGCAAAACTTAGTGACACCATAAAAAGGAGGCCGACAATGGACTATGTAAGTATCGACATTTTAATTGGAATTACGGAACGATGGGGCGAAATGCCAAAAAAGCAAATAGCCAAAGAGTTAAAACTGAGCTTGAAAGATCTTAATGATTACGCCTACAGGATGGCGAATGGGGCGTATGGTGATGAGTGGGAACTTCCCAAGACTAAAAAGTATGGCCCCTACGATGAGAGACAGGATATCGACATAAAAGTCGGCAAGAAAAGTTACCCTATTAGAGTGCCGAACTGTGAATAGCCAAAAAAGAAAGGTGACATTCAGGATGAGATAGAAGACCCGAGTTCAATAAGTAAGTGCAACACTTTCAGGTTTTAAGGCATTTGCGGTATGTTTTCGATATTATGCCTAAAACCTATAAACATCTGAGTCCAGAAGAGCGAGATATCCTCGCTG